>BNJV01001637.1_pt1 | contig 281664 bp, 439 predicted proteins | sample 8540591 | NCBI WGS metagenome assembly BNJV01 (sample SAMD00202457, study PRJDB9452) | human saliva metagenome | host: Homo sapiens | reverse complement strand
AGGCGGGCAATCGGCTCAAGAAGAACAGGATTTCATAAACTCGTCCTTAAATGCCATGGGCTGCAGTCTTAAGGCCTGCTCGGAGGAGTCTACCGGTGGTAGGAACCGTCTGGGACTACTGCACACCTACGGGATATAGCCTGCCAGCCTTCTTGCAGGATTCCTGGATTCCCTTTTCAGCAGAGTAGTTCTTCGGACAGCTCCGCCGAAAACCTGCTCCTTAAAGTATAAGCCTGATCAATGAATGCTCGGAGGATTCATCACTACATCACTCGTACTGGCTGTGTCGCCGGTTTATATATACTTTTCCCACCACACTTTTGGCGGTCTTCTTAATCCTCTCTATAAGCAAACTTCGGCTTAGTTAAGATAAAGAAACATTGTAACGATCCTTCAAACGGTGCAAGTACCTCAAGCTGCTGTTCTCCGATGCCGTATATGTAAGCTCTGTCTGTTTTCCGGATCCGCCTTTTGTAAGGTGCAGTCCTCTTCCATCATTCTCTGAAAGATGTCTTGGGCTTATCTCATCCGCCTTATTCTCCGCGGATAAGCCATATAGGGTAAGGTGGCTTCGTGCATGATAATCGGCGCATCTGAACCGCAATACTGTCTGTCTCTGTAATGCTTAGTTTGCAACAGCTCCCAAGTCTCCGCTCTTTAATTCCGGAATTTCAATCGATTTCCTCTTAAAACATAGAGCTTTAGTTTTCTCTCATGGCCTCTTTATTATTTGTAAACCTCGGAGTTGCCTTTAAAACACCGGTACAAATCTTAAATAAGGAGTATTTTCCGAAGGATCCGCAATGGTTTCCATACTTCCGCTGTTGATGGTTGCTTCGTCATTATAGTGCGCTGTAAATGCCACCTCGTCGAGGCGTCCACTCCTGACCGCTTTCCAGTTCCTTCGACGGAAGCACTTTACCGATAACCCGTAGAAGAACATTGAGCTGCACATGGATACCTGAACCCATCAGAATCGGGCGCAATATTACATTGCTTTTCACATTTTCCCGTAAAGCGTTCGAATTCTTCCGGTGCTAAACCCTTCCTCCTGCAAAATACTTTCCTCCATAAGCTCTTCGGAGCTTTCCGCCACATGGCTCAGCAAGCGAAGAACGGCAATATTCAAGTGCTTTCTCCACACCGCGAATAGGACAAGCATATCTCATTTTAAATTGGTAAAACGGCGACCTGCCATCTTAAACGACATTGACAAAGCCGACAATAAATCTTTCACTTTTCACGACGGTAACTGGAAAGGAGCTTTCACGACCCTACCAAAGCGCCTCTCCAGATCCGAAACGAGCATGTACGGAAGCAGCCTCATCGTCATCCATATTGGTCACAGAAGAAAAAGTCTAGGAAGATGATTCTCCGCAGTTCCCATGCCTCACGGTGCCGGGCTCAATACCGGCTTTTCCGTCACTACGATGATGGCGGCATCACAGCGCTGACTGCCCTTCTTCCAACTCTCCTACGAAATCAAAAGTAACCTGGCGTATCCAGTATATTGATCTTTAAATTCCGTCTTCTCCCTTATATTCTATCGAAGTAAGCTTGTGGAAATGGAAAACTTTCTTTTTCTTCCTTATCAAAGTCCCAGAAACTGTATTGCCTTCGTCTACGCTGCCCAGTCTGTTTGTCACCTGGTCACATAACAAAGACACTCTGTTACAGTCGTTTTTCCGGCACTGCTGTGCCCTAAAAGAACAACATTACGAATACTTCCGGTATCATACACCTTCATAGAAACCTTCCTCCAATCTCAGCTTCTTGTGAGAACTCTATTCTATTCAGCCCTCTTTTGCAACGAGTCTGCAGCGTTCCCACAGAAAACTCGTTGATAACAAAATGGATAGTCATATTGTATCAGAAAAGGGACAAAATTTCAATCTTCTGAGTCAAAAAGAGAGATTTTGACTGAGAGAGGAATTTCTCCGAGTAGGCCTAATTCATGGAATTTTGTCGGCAAATGCCTTGGGGCAATGTGTTCTTTTGCACAAAATCATCCTTGAAAGGTAGGGACCGTATTTTGCCCCTCTCTCAAGACCGAGGGCTACCGCCTCCGAGTCCCGCTATACAGCTGAAGGAAGGATGATTTCTCCTTCTTCCGTAATCTGAAAAGTCCTTAGCCTTCGCCCTTATAGATATCGAGTTTTGCAAAGCGAATGCCTCTGGCATACACTTTCAGCAGATTCGCATATCACGAAGACAAAGATTTTCGGTCGCGGAAAGTCTATCCTTCCAGATACTCCCCTGCATATAGAAACGGAGCGTTTTCCACTGAAGCTACATATTTTTATCAAAATCAAAGCTGTCCGCACGCACGGAATAATATGCTGTATATATTCTCGCGGATAGAAAACCTACAGTAAGCTACAGCGGTAAGCCATCATGACATAGTCTGCGCATGGGCTGGGAACATGTACTTGATTTTCAGGCGGCATCGATATACCACCTGGTACACCGTGGTCGCGCATATCCTGGCACCTACCTTTTAAGGGCTTATGCTTTCTGGTCGGCCTATGATGGTAAAGCTTTTCGGAGGGATCCAGTCCCATATGCATAAGATAAAACCATGATGTCGATCTCGACAGCAGATGGCATCACGGAGAGTGATATCCTGTTTAAAAATCAGGTCCTGCGCATTGTTTAGATACACATCGGTACTCGTGGGAAAGCCCGGAAATACGAATCAGGTCGGAAAGATACTGCGTTTCGTATCCACTACCATTTGCATCGCAAAGCCGGTTCCGAACCCGGATACTGAGACAACCGAGCTTTTACCCGTGAATGTCCTCCGGCTAATCCTGAGAAATTTCCGTAGATTGGAACAAGGACATGACTTCTTTGGAATCCAAGGGGATATCTTTTACCGGATCCAGCCCGTTAAGTCCTGCAGCCTTTTCTTATCATGGTTTGATCATCATGCCCTGAGAATATCGAGCTTTGAAGAGGTTATGGTCAATCTTATGATAGCTCAAAGTGCGTGGTAATAATCGGTCCACATCATTTGCGGGATGCTGCACCGAGTCAAAGGTATTGATGTCCTCTCTGAAGCATGACAATGCCCTCCCGAGATGCCCTGCAGTTCTCCGATCTGGTCAGCCCTGCACAAGGCGATCAATCTCCTGCATTTGCGTTTTCTGCTTCTCCTCTTCTTCGTAGTAATTTTCTAATCATGCCGTAGGCGGTCTTCGGCGAGCGTACCGATGTGTCCCGGCCTTTAAAGGTATTTTCTCGCCGAAAATTGTTCCCGTGTGGCATGCGCTCGCCTGATACTCCTCGAGAAGCTTTGTCGATATCCGGCTCTTTATCTCCGTCAAAACCGAGGAAGGTTTCAGCGGGAATGTCGGTTTCAAGCGGTCAGTCTGCTCCGCGCCGCAGTGCGGACATTTTAGGCGGCATATCGTATCCCGCATAGCCTGAATAAGACTTCACCCTTCCGAGTCAAAGTCCGTGTAATAGCATTTGGGGGCAGATGTGGTGCGGAGGTAAGGGATTTACTCGGTAATGCGGGACATGGTCGCTGCAAAAGGAAGATCCTACCGAACCACGGACCTCACCAGATAGCCGTCCGCATTGGACTGATCCATGAGCTTCTGTGATGATATACATTACGGAGTAGCTGTTGGAAAGTAATGGAGTTCAGTTCTTTCTCCAAAGCGATTTGCTATGATTTCCGGTAGCCTCGGGACCGTAGATCTTATGCGCCGTTTCATAGCAGATTTCCCGCAATGTTTCATCGGAGTTCGGAATCACGGGCGGGACACTTGTCCGGACGCACCGGCTTAATCCTTTTCGCATTGTTTTTAAAATGTGTAGAGGATTATCAATCACGACCTCTTGGTGTTTTTCATCGAGATAGGAAAACTCCGAGAGCATCCTCCGTACTTCTAAATAAAGGAAGCTATCTCCCTCCTCTTCGGTCATTCCCTTAGTGGCGAGGATGATTTTTCGGAAAATGTCTTCCTCCTTATCCGTATATCGGGCATCCGAAGTTGCGCAAACCGGCTTTCCGAGCTGTTCTCCGAGGGAAATAATCTTCTTGTTATACTGGATCAAATCTTCTTCCGTCTCCCGCACTGTACTTATCGGAAGAAAAGCATATAGCGGTTATTTCCCAGCGGCTGGACTTCCAGATAGTCATAGAAGGACGCAATCGTGAAGCTGCTGATCGTCCATACCGCGAATCAGAGCCTGAAAGAGCTCTCCGTTTGATACAGGTGATCCGATAATCAGTCCTTCTCTGTACTTTTTCAGAAGAGACTTCGGAATACGGGGGTGCTTTGCAAAATATTTTAAATGCGACTCGGAAATCAGTCGATAGAGATTGATGCGCCCAAGGTCATTTTTGGCAAGCAAAATAATATGATAGCTAGGGAGTTTCTAACCTTTCCACGGTGTCCATATCGAGGCTGTCTATTTGCCCTAAGGACTGCACGCCTCTTTTTCAAGCATCTCCAGTTCTTTCAGGTAAATGCGTGGTTGCTTCCGCATCGTCTACTGCCCTGTGGTGGTGCAAAGAGTTCAATCTTTAATTCCTTCGCAACGGTATCCAATTTAAAACGATGGAGCTTCGGAAGAAGGAGTCTTGACAAAAGCCACCGTATCGAGTACCGGTCGTTTTAAAAGGAATGCCGAGTGCCTTCGCCTTATTTTTCCACGAAGTTATAGTCAAATTCCGCATTGTGTGCGACCAGAATACTGTCTCCGACAAACTCCAGAAACTTCGGAAGCACTACTTCAATGCCGTCTGCATCCATAACCATAGAGTCGTCAATCGAGGTAAGCTGGGTAATGCGATACGGAATTGGAACACGAGGATTCATCAAAGAGATCCATGCGGTCCACGATTTTTCGTCTTCCAGCTTCACTGCACCGATTTCAATGATATGATTTTCTTCGGATCAAAGCCGGTCGTTTCTAGGTCAAAGACCACGGTACTGCAGGATAAAGGAAGGTCCTCGGAAAGATTTTTATCACGGTATCGATCATTTACGAGATATCCTCCATGCCGTAGATGATCTGCAGCTCGTCTTCCTTTCCGAGCTTTTTTAAGTGTGCCATGGCATCCGGGAAGGACTGCGCTACGCCATGGTCGGTAATCGCAAGACCTGGCATACCAAATTCCAGAGCTCTGTTAATATACTCTTCTATGTCGAAACCCCGTCCATGTCGGACATCTTTGGTATGAGATGCAGCTCCACGCGCTTTTCTTTCGCATTGTCCACACGCTTTCGCTCCCGAACAAAATCGGACTTTTTAATGCCGAATACACGGGAAAGCTCGAGCTCCTTGTCGTACTGGTCGTATCTCGATATTTCCCTTTTACGGCTATAGTCTTTCCGACCTGTAAAAAGCTCTCGCATTGTCCAGATTTTCTTCTTCCACGAAGATTTTAGAGGCGATGGAGTCGGTATCATCCGTAAAGGAAAAAGGTGAAGATGACCATACCGGATTTTTCTGGTCGGGCGTTCATCCACATGAAGAATAATCCCTGCAACGCCACTGTTCCGGAGAATTCTCCAACCGAAAGAAATCGGCACAATTCTCGTCCTGAAATCTCTCCGTAATAAACCTCTTCCTTTGTCGCTTCTCTTAAAGGACCTCTACTCCGAAGCTTTCTTTTAAAGGATAGAATCATTATTTTTCTCTTTGAAATCTCTTTAAATTTTTTTGCTCTTTTATCTCTTGCTTTCCGTCTTTCGCTTTACCCTCTTCTTTTAGCTCTTTTCTCTTCTTTCCGTTTAGTTTCCGTTTTTCCGGTTTTTCCTTGTTTTACCGCTGTCTTCCTACCGGCTTCACTAGCTATCATTACTATGCTTGTCGGAGTTTTTCCGCTTGCATTTTGGCCTCGATAGACTCGAACTTTTCCTTTTCTTCCCTATGTTCGCTTCTCTCATCCTCTTCAAACTCTTTTTCTTCCGCTTTATTCAGCTCGGGACTATAGCCAATGGAGAAATGCAGGATAATCCCACAACGCTCATGCACTATTTTCTCAATGACTCGGATACATTCTTCCTCTTCTTTTTGAAAAAGGGCAATTTCCGGTAGCAAAAGAGCTAGATGGATTCATCTTCCCACTCTAGCTTTCCCTTTGTAAACATTTGATGGAGCACAATGTTTTTTCTTTCAACTCATCCAAAAGGAGTCTTCATAACGCTCAAAAAGAATCTTTGCATTGTACTGGGAAGAAAGATGAAAACTTTCGTGAATTTCTATCTGAATCTTTTTCCCTGAAAAAAACTGCTTTTGAATGAGTTCTTCCATGGCGTGAAGTTCATTTTTATTAAGCAAATGATCGCTATGCAGGTAGATTTTCATCTTCGTGCGATCCCGGCTTAACGTAATGCGACTGACTTCCGTTGTCATGAAGAGTGTTTCTAAGTCTTTATTTCCCTTTAGTTCTTGAAATACTTGAAAAAGGTTTTCATGAATACTTTTCAATTTCCTCTCGTAGTGCGCTAAGTAAGTCTTCTTCCTTAACCTTTCGGATGATTTCTCCCTTTTTAAAGAGCAGACTGACACCCTTTCCTCCGGCAATGCCGAGGTCTCGCCTCTCTCGCCTCTCCGGGGTCCGTTTCACCACGCACCCATAACGGCAATCTTTAAGGACTTATCGGGATAGGAAAAAGGCAATCTTTCTCCACTTCTTTTGGCAAGGAAATAAGGTCAATGTCCGTCCTTCCGCAGGTTGGGACAGGATACCACGGAAACATCTTCTTTACGAAGTCCGAGCGTTTCCAAAATCAGCTGTCCGCTTCGAATTTCTTCTACGGGATCCGCAGAAAGACTGACCCGAACGGTATCTCCGATTCCCTCATTTAAGATAAGAGCCAGCCCCATGGCGGACTTGATATTACCGGACCAGACGGTGCCCGCCTCGGTAATCCTGATATGCAAAGGCAGTTCACAGTTTCTCCGCTACAATCTTATGCGCATGATAAGCCATTAAAACATCGGAGGACTTGATGGAAAGGACAAGATTGTGATAGCCCATATTTTCCACAAGTTCGACATTCTTAAGAGCGGACTCCGCAAGCCCCTCCGCTGTAACTCTTCCATTGTACTTTCTCTAAGATATCCTTTTCCAAAGAACCGAAATTCACCCCGATACGAATGGGAATATTTCTTTCCTTTGCGCAGTCTACAACCGCCTTTACCTTATCGGAGGAACCGATGTTCCCGGGATTAATGCGGATTTTGTCGGCACCATTTTCCATAGCAAGTATGGCTAATCGATAATCAAAGTGGATATCGGCAACCATAGGAAGGGGATTCCTCCCGAATCTTCCCGAAAGGCCAATGCCGCTTCCTTTGTGGGAACCGTTAAACGCACCAAATCCGCACCGGCAATCTTTTAAAAGCGCGAATCTGAGAAAGACTCCCCGCTATATCTTCTGTCTTGGTATTGCACATCGACTGTAAATACACGGGATTCCCTCCTCCGATTTTTCAGGGAAGGGAGGGATAAATTCGTTTTTCTTTTTCCGAGTTCCACTACTCTGAGTTTCCGTTCGTTTTATCATTGTTTTTCCCTCTTTTTGCCGGATTATTTCAATTTCAAAAATCACCGGATGAAACACTGTTTTATAGACTTCCTCAATGTTTCACTAAAACACATTTTTACTCATTCCTCTTTGTATTTCAGCTGTATTGCAAATTAGTTTAACAACTTGGAATACACTCCCGTAAACAAGTTGAATACATCGTTAAAGACGATTGCTACCATGAGAAGTAGTAAAATAGCCATTCCTACAGTGTTGATTCTCTCTTCCCACTTCGGATTTAAGCGTTTACGTAGAAGCATTTCGAGAAGAATAAATAAGAGTCTTCCGCCGTCGAGCGCCGGAATCGGCAGTAAATTCATTATCCCGAGGTTTACACTAAGCATAAGAGAAAGGTTCATTAAAAACCAATATCGTTGAGGCGAAGACCTCCGGAGCTGGATTGCTGTACCGCACCGCCAATCACGGCCACGGTTCCTACCGGCCCCATCACATCCTGTCTGAAACCTTTCCTCTTAGAATCATCGCGAGGCTGTCAAAGACAATTCGCGCATTAAAGCGGAATTCGTGGTAGCTGTACTCTAAAAACTTGAAATAGATTTTTGCACTTACTCTTCCGTTCTTTAATTGTACGCCGAGACGATATCTTCCACTCTCCGGATCCGTAAGGGCTAAAGGTAAAAACTCTTTCTTTTTCCCGTCTCGAAGCACGGTAAGTTTGATATCCCCTTTCTTAAAGTCCTCCTGGTGAAGCTCAAGAAAAATCGACAGCTCCTGCAAGGTGGCAAGGGAGCGTTTACTTCCGTCAGCAAAGGCAATAGCTACAATTCTATCTCCATCTTGTAAACCGCTTTTCCATAGCCGGCGTCTCTACAGTAGAGGAGGCTCCGATAATCGGAAATTCCGTACCGATATTTACCGTAAGAATAATGGCCAAAGAGAAAGGCCAAAAGAAAGTTATGCCATACACCGCCAAAAGCAGATAATAAATCTTTGCCATGCGGGTTTCTTCTCGAAGCTGTATTTTTCCAAGTCTTCCTTGGAAAAACTACGCCGTCAAAGTCCAGGACATCTTCCTCTTCTTCCCCTTTCGCTGTCGAAAAAATCACCGCTCCTGCCGCATCCTCTCCGAGCATCGCGCAGCTCCGCCTAAGGGGAGAAGTTTCAAAGCTGTATCTTGTGTTATGGAAGACGCCGGAAAGAATCCGAGGCCCCATTCCGATAGAAAAACTCCAAAACACCGACCTTTAAAAACTTTCGCCGCCAAAAAGTGACCTAATTCATGAAAACCAAAAAAACGATAAGGCAAGTAACGCCAAAACAATACTCAAAATTACTCCTTTACTTGTTTAAATCATTAATCTCTATACTATCTTGTATGAAAATCTAAAAATCAGTTTCAATATAAGCCTTCCTTGGCCTTTCTCCCTAAGATCTATGCTTCTACCTGATTTGCATTTTCTTCTACGCAGTTTCTCGCCCATCGTTCAATAGAAAGTATCTCCTCCACGGAAGGGTAAGCCTTCCAGTCCTTCTCATGCAGCTGCATCGCCTTTTCGATCAAAGCCGGAATGGAAAGGAAGGATATTTTATCCTGAAGGAAGAGGCAACCGCTTCTTCATTTGCCGCATTAAAAACGGTCGTCATAGATCCGCCCTTCAATCCTGCAGACCGTCCCTAAGGCTAGAGCCGGGAAATCGGTATAGGAAGGGATAAAAATGCAGAGACATCGCCTTTGGTAAAATCCAGCTTCTCTCCTTTAAAATCTTCTCTTTCTTCTTCAAAAACGGCATAAGCTATGGGAACGCATGGTAGGGACTCCCAGTTCTGCCTTGATTGCACCGTCTCGAAATTGTACTGCAGAATGGATAATGCTCTCCCGCTGAATGACAACCTGGATTTTTTCAATCGGAATATGGAAAAGGATATGTGCTTCCAAAACTTCCAGTGCTTTATTCACCATGGTAGCGGAATCTATAGTAATCTTTCTTCCCATAGACCAGTTGGGATGCTTTTAAGGCATCTTCCTTTCTTCTTTCCCCTCATTTCTCTTTTTGTGAGGCCGAAGAAAAGGACCTCCCGAAGCGGTTAAAATGAGTTTCTCGACTTCTTCCGCCTTTTCTCCTCTTAAGCATTGCCAGATTGCGGAGTGCTCGGAATCAATAGGGAAAAGCTTTGCCTTCGACTCTTTTAATAAGTCATTGATTAAATGCCCGGCACAGACCAATGTTTCTTTATTGGCAAGAGCCACTTTTTCCTGCCTGAATAGCCGAAATAGTGGGCTGTATTCCGACCATTCCCCACTACACTGATTACAATCATATCGGCTTCCTCAAGGCGGAAAGCTGGATAAGGCCTTCCATTCCGGAGTAAATCACAGGTGAATAGCTATCTTTTTCGCTCTCTTTTTCGTAAGGTGTCCTGTTCTCGACAGATTCCGAATCGAAGCGTATCATCTCGATTATAACTTGATCGAAAAGACGCTCTTTCAGAAGTTTTGCTTTATCTTCATGAAAAACGCAAAGATACTTCGGCTTCCACTCCCGCGCCTGCTCTTCCAAAAGTGAAATATTTTCTCCGGCAGAAAGGGCAAGCACTTTATATTCCGTATGGTCTTTTAAAAGTTCCAGGGTCTAGTTGCCTATAGAGCCTGTAGACCCCAAAATCACAATATTCATATCTATCCTCGATTCACACAATCTTAGAAAAACATTATTTCACAAAAAGAACCAAAGCAAAGTAGATAATCGGAGCAGTAAAGAGTGCCGAATCAAAACGGTCCAGTATTCCTCCATGTCCGGGTATCAAATTACTGTAATCCTTAATTCCAAAATCCCTCTTGATTCCGGAAGCCGTCAAATCTCCCACAATGGAAAAAGGGAGGCAAAGGCGACAGAAATCGCAAGCTTAACAGGGGAATGGAAAAATCCGTCATAGACTTGATTATTATACAGTCCGTAAAGGTAAGTTAAAAGAAAAAGAGCTGAGAACTCCCCCGATAGCCCCTTCAGGTCTTCTTCGGACTTAAAACCGGTGTCATTTTTGTGCTTTCCGAAAAGAATCCCTACGGCATGAGGCACAGGTATCCGCCGCCCAGCTCGATAGAAAAATCAGCCAAACCAGAATCTTTCCATGCATGACTCCTCTTGTCTGATAGAGGTAGGAAAACATGATTCCCGCATAGGGTAGAATCAGAAAATACAGGCAAATCTCTCGAATCGTTTTTTCCGGATAAAACAGGACATAGTCTACACAGAGCAGAATGAAATAAAACCAACATAAGAACCATTTCAAAATGCTTCCCATAGTAAAAGCGCAAGGTAATGCAGAGAAATAAAAAGGTAGGGTAAAATCGACATTTTCTCCTTATGAAAAGAAAAAGCAATGCAGAAGTTCATAGCAGGCAAAGACAGATAAAAATAAAATTAAAGAAAAAGCAGTAGATTTTCCTCCGGCGGGAAGGATGATAAACAAAAAGAAGCAGATAAGACAATTCCACTTGCTAAGCGCACAAAAAGGGAGGACAGTTTCTTCTCGTTCTGTCCTTTTGGAGCTGTTTTTCACACGGTCTTCTCTATTTTTATTTCTTCCGTTTCGTTTTGTTTCTCCATCTACCCCCTAACCCTCTATTTTTCTTCCGCCAAATCTTCTTTCCCTTTTTCCGTAACTTTCTATCGCTTTTAAAAAGCTCTTCCTTATTGAAGTCAGGGCTAGAGCACATCCGTAATATAATACTCGGAATAGGCAGATTGCCATAAAAGGAAGTTCGAAGTCCGAAATTCCCCGGAGGTACGGATAACGAGATCAGGGTCGAGGAATATCTTTTTGTATCCAAGTAAGAAGCAAGCTGCTCTTCCGTAAGATGAGCTAAAAGCATCTTTCAAATTCTCCCTATATTCCTCAGAAAAAGCGATGCATTGCACGAATGATTTCATCTCTTCCCGCCATAGTTTACGGCAAAGATAAACTCCATCCCGTATTGTCTTCGTACTTTCTTCCAAAAAGCACTGAATCCCTCCTGAATATCCCCGGAAAAAAACGACTTCTCTCGCCAATCATCTTCGCTTTCACATTATTTGCATTGGCAACGGAAATAAAGCTTTTTCATATAGAAACGAAAAAAAGCTGCATAAGCGCTCCAACCTCTTCTTCAGAGCGCTTCCAATTTTCTAATGGAGAAACCGTATACGGTTAAAATAGGATAAAGCCAAGTCTTGCGCAGTCTTCCACAATCTGTTCCAAGGTCTCACAACCTTTTTATGGCCGAGGGCTCTCGAAGTCCCGCGAAGCCGCCCTAACGACCGTTTCCGTCCAAAAATAATAGCAATATGCTTTGGAAAGCGCTCCATGTTCTCCATCATACTGTAAGAAGTTCCTTATTCTTTGCTTCCACGGACTGATCAATCTTCTCAATCATGTGGTCGGTGAGCTCTTGAATATCCTTCGTCTGTCTTGCTAAATCGTCCTCGGTGATTTCCGCATTTTTCTCCAGCTTCTTGGCCAAGTCCATAGCATCTCTACGGATGTTTCGAATAGCGACCTTTGCGGCTTCACCCTTCTTCTTTACATCCTTAGTCAGTTCCTTTCTTCTTTCCTCTGTAAGCTCAGGGAACACAAGACGAATCACCTGTCCGTCGTTTGTAGGATTGATACCGAGGTCGGACATATTGATCGCCTTTTCAATTTCCTTCATCACAGACTTATCCCAAGGCTGAATCTGAATGATTCTTGCCTCCGGAACGGAGATATTCCCTACCTGCTGAATCGGGGTCTGCGTACCATAATAATCCACAGTGATTCGATCTAAAACATGGGGATTCGCACGACTAGCACGAATCGTTGCGAGCTCACTCATTAAGTTGTCGTGTGTCTTGTGCATCTTTTCAATATAGATTGTAAATTGATCATCCATCTTCAGTCCTCTTCTTTCTATTTTTAGCATTTATTTTGTCTTAAATCAGAATGAATTCTTAAACGGAATATACTCTGATAGAGAATTGCAATAGTAAAATCCAATAGAAAAAAAGTAATTTATAATTATTCAAATTTGTAAACAGGCAAGACTTGAAGAATTATGCTAAGTGATAGTATTTCTTAAAAAGTCAGTCCGCTGTAACTCTTGTTCCTTTGTGCTCTCAAGAAGGGCCTTGAAGATGCCGTCCTCTTCCTCTAAGGAAAATACGGACATCGGGAGGCGGTTCTCGAGGCAAAGGATGGATGCGGAAAGGTCAATGACCTGCAAACGCTTTTCCACCACTTCTTCAATACTGAGTGTATCGTATTTCTTGGCATCAGGGAACTTCTTCGGATCCTTGTCATAGACCCCGTCAATGGCCTTGGCAAGGAGAATTTCCTTACATGTGAGCTCCAGTGCGCGGAGCACTACGCCGGTGTCGGTGGAAAAATAGGGATGCCCCGTACCACAGGCACAGAATACCACTTCTCCATTTTGTAAAAGCCTTATTCGCTTCATCCTTGGAAAAGACTTCACTCATATCGGAAATGGAAAAAGAAGACATGATTCTGGTCTTCATTCCGCTGATTCGGAAGATTTCCGAAACATAGATGCAGTTCATGAGTGTCGCAAGAATGCCGACCTGATCTGCCTTATACCAGTCTACCTGCTCGGACTGTCTTCCTCTCCAGAAGTTTCCTCCTCCGATTACAATGGCTACTTCTATGCCTCTGTCTACTGCTCTTTTTACCTGATCCGCCACTCTAAAAATTACATCATCGGAAAACCCGAAATGCTTCTCTCCGGCCAGAGCCTCTCCGGAAAGTTTCAACATCACTCTTCTTTTTCCATAGTATTCTCCCTCTTTCTAATGCCCTAGTTTACCATACAGGCTCGGCAATTCTTCGAGCCTTTTTCGTGATAAAAGAAAAACTTAAGTTTTCCGGATTTATTTCTGTGAAATTACTCTGCCAAGGTTCCGTACATGAAGTAGTAATATCCTGTCGGAGAATACCATACGTTCTGAAGCTTCGGACTCTTGAGATAGAACTCGCTGTAGTAAGCTATAGGAGCCATACCGTAATCCTTTAAAATAACCTGCTCTGCCTGATGGAGATAATCATAGTGCTTTTCCACATCGGCGGTGCTTCTTGCTTCTTCCACAAGCTTTATCAAATTCAGGATTACTGTACTTACCGTCATTGTTACCGTTACCGGTTTCAAAGAGGTTAATGATATTGGAAGGATCATCATAGTCCATTACCCAACCGTTACGCGCCACATCAAAGTTTCCGTTTCGACGATTTGCCGTAACCGTTTTCCACTCCTGGATATCAATCGTCATATTAAGGCCAAGCTTCTTCCATACGTCCCTGCAGATACTCACTACAGCCTTGTGATATCCGGTATCGTTCGTGAGATAAGAAAATTGCGGGAAGCCTTGGCCATCCGGATAGCCCGCTTCGGCGAGAAGTTCCTTTTGCCTTTACAAAATTGGCTTCGTAGTCGTCATTGTTAAAGAAATTACCGTATTTTTCCTTAGTAACTTCCGCAAACTGAGAGTCCTTTTGCGGCATCACTGATACCGGGACCAACAAAGTTCACTGCCGGAGAATAAGCACCTTGCATTATGGTGTTGGCAACATAGTTTCTGTCAGCAGCCAGAGACAGTGCTTCTCTTACCTTCGGGTTGTCAAAGGAGCCTTCTGTGTATTAAAGAAACATAGTAGGTTCCCATCATGGGATCCATGGAAATCCTCTTTTCCAGCCAGGTTCGAATTTCCTCGGAAGGAATTGCTTTGGCAGAAAGGAGTTCTCCTGATTATATGCGTATATGCCGCATTATCATCAGAAATCAGATGGAAAAACAATCTTGTCGAAGGTAATATTTTGCCGCATCATAGTAGTAGTCATTTTCAAAGGTAATATGGTCACCGTCTACATACTCCGTCATTTTATAAGGACCGCTGGTAATATAGGGTCTCCGGCTTAGTAGACCATTCGTCTCCATTTGCTTCAACGGTAGCTTTTTGTACCGGAGATAGTGGAGATGAAAGAAACAATTTTATCAAAAATAAGTACAGGGATTACTTGGCTTTACTACAAAAAGTACTGCTGTCCGGTGCAGAAACAGCTAAAAGCTATCAAGTCACCACTTGCGGCCTTATCATAGCCTTTCAATCATATTCAATAAACTCATAGCCATAAGGAGCCTGCAAGGAAGGATCGGCAAAGTCTCTTCCAGCTGTAGACAAAGTCCTCTGCTGTTAAGTCGGATCCGTCAGACCACTTTAAGTCCGGGCGAAGGTGGAATGTCCAGGTTAACCGTCTTCCGAAGTTTCCCATTTCTCTGCAAGACCGCCCACAATGTTTTGATTCTTGTCTACCGTAGAAGTCCTGCAAACGCATGAAGGAATCATGTTCGCCGCATCGGCGGCGGAATTCAAAGCCGGATCCATGGTCTCCGGAGAAGAGCCGATCTGCACATCGATAGAGCCGCCGGCGAGGTCTTTTTCCGCAGTTTGTTCACTTGCCGCATCACTGCCGGACTTGCCGTCAACGGTCTTTGCTCCGCCACAAGCTGAAAGTAATACTGCAGCAAGGAGCATAGCACTAGTAATTTTGTTTTTCATATACCCTCCTTTTCTGTATCAACACTGTCCGAAGATAGCAGGTAACTAATTTAGTCGGTCTAAATGAGACAAGCTACAAAATGTCCCGCTTTGCTCTTCCTTGAATTTTGGTGTTTCCGATGCATTGTTCATCCGCATAGGGACAACGAGTCGGAAAGGGCAACCCGAAGGCGGATTTAGAGGAGACGGTACATCTCCGCTCAAAGATAATTCTATGCGAAGCTCTGGCCACCTTCGGATCGGCAATCGGTACTGCCGAGATAGGGATCTGGTATAGGGATGCATCGAGTGGAAGGTGATTTGATGCTGTCCGCAAGTTCCACGAGGTGTCCCAGATACATGACTCCGATTCGGATGAAATATGATTTACAATGGAAAGGTCGTGCGCAATAAAGAGATAAGTCAAAGCCGAACTTTTCCTGCAAATCCTCAAACATATTCACAACCTGCGCCTGAATGGAGACATCAGAGCCGATACCGGCTCATCACAGACAATAAACCTCGGGATTTACGGCAAGCGCTCTGGCAATCCTATTCTTTGTCTCTGCCTCCGAGAACTCGTGCGGATAACGGTTCGCATGCTCGGAGTTCAGTCCCTACTGTAGAAAGGAGGATAAAAATCTTCTCTCTTCTCTCCTTCTTATTCTTACAAAGCTTTATGAATGTCAATAGCTTCTCCTACAATATCCTCAACGGTCATTCTGGGATCAAGCGACGCATAAGGATCCTGGAAAAACCATTTGTATCTTTCTTCTGTAAGGAAGCATGTTTTCTTGATTCCCCTTTTCAGAATCAAAAATTACTTCTCCGTCATAGACGATTTTCCCTTCTGTAGGCTCATGGAGTCGTAAAATCGATCTCACCGGTGGTCGTTTTTCCACAACCGGATTCTCCAACAAGACCGAGGTTTCTCCCTTATTGATGAAGAAGGAAACATCATCCACCGCCTTTAACCACTTTTTACTGCCGGCAACGAGGAAAATACTGCTTTTAAATGACTGAGTTCGAGTAAATGATCCGCCATTATACTTCCCCTTTCCGGTGTTTCTTTAGAAAATCCTCTTTTTGCTGTACTAGAGCATCTGGCATAATGTAGCCCCTCGTAATAATTCTTTTTCAGGCTTTTCACTTCCAAACAAATCTTCATGCAAGATACACACCTTGGTGCAAAAGCCTGCACCTTCGCGGATTTAATAAATCCACGAGTTGCCGTCAATCGGAACCAACCTAGAATAATCCCCTTCTCATGAAACTTCGGAATAGACCGGAGAAGTCCCTTGGTATATTCGTGTTTTGGATTGTAGAAAATATCATCGGTTGTACCGTATTCCACAATTTCACCGGCATACATTACCGCAATATAATCACACATAGAGGCCACTACTCCGAGATCATGGGTAGATCATGATGATTCCCATGCCGAGTTTCTTTTTAATTCCTGCATAAGCTCCAGAATTTGAGCCTGAATCGTCAGCATCCAGAGCAGTCGTCGGCTCATCCGCACAGAAGTTTCGGTCTCACAGGCTAAAGCGATGGCAATCATCACTCTTTGACGCATACCGCCGGAAAGCTCATGCGGATACTGCTTGAGTCTTTTCTCCCGGTTCGTTGATGCCAAACCAGTTCCGAAGCTCTTTCGCTCTATCTCTCGCCGCTTTTCCCTTCTTATCCGTATGGAGACACTGCCTCCGCAATTTGGTTTCCGATAGTCCATACCGGGTTTAATGAGGTCATGGGATCCTGGAAAATAATACTGACCTCATTTCCCCCGAATCTTACGGAGCTCTTTTTTTCCGTCATATTCTGAATGGCATGTCCGTTAAAATCCACGGTTCCGCTCTACAATTTTTCCGTTTTGTGGTAAGACCCATAATGGAATAGGCTGTAACGGATTTTCCTGAACCTGATTCTCCAACGATACCGAGAACCTCCTCCTTCATTTGAATGCTGACATTATTTAAGGCTTTTACCTCTCCTGCTGGAGTAAAGAAAGGAAAGTCGTTCTTCTTGGATATTTACAAGAAACTCTTTCTGCCATATTTACTCCTTTCTTACTGCTGTTTTTAACTTGGGATCAAAAGGTATCACGAAGTCCGTCTCCCAAGAGGTTAAAGCTTTAAAATGATGATAAAAATCAGGAAAGCCGGTGCAAAAAGTTTTTCCGGATAGGGTCTGAAAGCCGTTCAGTGCCGCACTCGCCAAAGAAACCGAGGGACGGCATCGGGGCCTGCACTCCCAGTCCCAAGAAGGAAGGAAGGATTCCGTAAGATGGAACTCGAATTTTGCAGTGTAGTGGTCACAATCAAAGTACCGATACAGTTTACAATCAGGTGCTTGAAAATAATTCTTCCGGGTCCCTGCACCTAAAGCTCTTGCCGCCGTAACATACTCACTTTGCTTTAAAATCATGATTTGGGAACGGACAATTCTGGCCATGCCGACCCAGTAGAGTAAAGCAAATACGATAAACATGGAAATCATGTTTGGAGCCCAGTTTCTGCATCCAGGTAAAAGCAGGAAGCATGGAGCTTTTCCAATGGAAACTTCAGAGTCTGCGCCAGTAAAATAATAATCAAAACATCCGGTACGGTATAGATAATGTCCACGATTCTCATCACTATAATCATATCGGATGATTCCGCCGAAATACCCTGCTATGGCGCCGAACACGGACCCAATCATTAAAATCAGAACGGACGCTACAAGTCCGACAGTCATCGATACTCTTCCACCGACGAGAACACGAATCATATAATCACGTCCATTTTTGATCCGTTCCGAGGAGATGCGGAATCTTACTCTCCTTTTGCCATCTCCCGCTTGTTCCACCTTCGAATAGCTGCTAGGAGCCAAACGCTCAGAGCCCTTCATCTGTTGTTCATACTTATAAGGATAGAAAGGCGGAACGATAAAACAGAATATCATGCAATCAAAAAGAACAAGGAAAAAGGCACCTCATGGCAATCTTGTTTTCGGAATCTGCGAATACCGTCTTTCCAGAAACCGACAGACTCCACATGATGACCAAGGACTCTTTATCTTCACCGGAGGCAGGCATAAAATCCTCCATGGAGACCCGCATACTCAGGGGATTTTTCTTGATTTCTTCCATACTCTCATCTCTCCTTCCTACTTTAATTTGATACGCGGATCGACAAAAAGCATAGGCAATATCCACGAAAAGATTCATGACGATAACAAATACGGCCAGGAAAATGGTCGTTCTCATAATCATGGGATAATCCCCAGCTGGTGATACTAGCTCACGAATTCGGAACCGAGTCCCGGTATATTGAAAATCTTTTCTACGATAAAGGAACTGGTCATAGAGAGACGCAAGAAGCGGTCCCAAATAGGTAATAACCGGCAGAATAGCGTTTCGGAGCGCATGTTTAAAATGGATTTTGAAGGTCGCACTCCCTTTGCTCTTGCCGTCTCTATATAGTCCTGTCCCATAAACGTCCAGCATGGATGAGCGCATAAGACGAGCCATATAAAAGCTGGGATATAAAGCCAGAGAAGACCGGCATCACATAATCTCGCATCCTTTAAGCTTTCAAAGAAGGTAATAAATGAAGTTTTGCTGTAAAGACGTAAACCAAAAGAGGAGGATAAGAAGGAAGGAATAGCGATTCCGCCGTGGATAAAAACAATGATGAGTTATCCAAAACTTTCCTCTGTTGAAGGCGGCAACGCACCGAGAGGCACCCGGTAAGAACGGCCAAAACAAGTGCCATGCCTCCTATATACGAGCAGAAACCGAAACTTTTACGGTAATGATTTGTGCCACGGTTCTTCCCTTCTTAATGGAAAGACCGAGTCACCGTGGAGAAGCCTGGTCATATAAGTCGTATACTGCTTTGATGAGCGGTTTATCCAAACCGTATTTTGCTTCCATTGAAACATGCATGTCTCGGAGTCACCGCTTTTTCAGCCAAGAAGGGACCGCTGGGAACCATGTTCATGACAAAAAGGTCATGGTTGCTACCAAAAATGCAGTTATCAGAGAGCATAATGGCTCTTTTTCAAGATATACTTTGGCATAGTATCCTCCTCGGAAGCTGGGTTGTAATCTGAGATATCTCCTCGGAATATAGAGCAAGCAGGATTTCCGTGAAATTAATTAGCTCTGAATATACACGATTATGAATTGAGTTTCAAGACACAGAATTTATAAAAATTTTAATTTATAAAGAAAACAGTAAGAATATCCTCAGAATTTCAGCCTAATTTTTGCATGTTTTGCAATAAATAAAAGACATATCATTTAATATCATTAAGTATAAGTCTAAAAATGACGAATTTATTCATTTCTATACATAATTTTTTCTCGATAAAATGTAAAATTTATACATTTAATATTTCTCCAATATGTACAGTTTCAAGGAAGAGTAAACCCTCATATCCCCATATTTTACAAGGCTCTACAGCATTTTCATCAACACGTTTTGTCCACCCTTAAAGTTGTTTTGAAAAAGATTTAACCGCCCCTACAGCCTTTTATTTATCTAGCTGTAGAGCGGTTTTTCATCAACACGTTTTTGTCCTATAACCCGAAAATCACTATACTGCATACCTCAGGGTGATACTCGTCACTGCCATGAAATTCTTCCACGGAATCCAACGATTACCCCTGTCTATGGAAGTCGATGTTTGTGTGTGCCTCTTATATTCGATAATGCCAATCCTATGCAAGAGATGAACTATCTTTTTCTTTTTAAAAATTATTCACTATGGAACGAGGAAATTCCCGAAAAATATTAGGCTTCCTTTTCCCGGGACATTAACCAGCCTTTTTGATCGGTATGGAGTAATTCTTCCGCAATCTCGGATAAGGGCTCTCCAAGATAATCCTTATAGATTGCTTTAATAGAAGGATTTTCATGACTGAAACGCAAGCTTCCTCCTGATCCTGCTTATAGAAACGGGAGCTCTTAACGTGCCATTTCTTTGGTCATGAGATAGGCTGTCCGCCTCCTCCCACACAGCCTCCGGGACAAGCCATAACTTCAACAAAATCATAGTGAGCCTGTCCGGTTTTTAACGCTTTTAAGAGTTTATCGGCATTGGCAAGGCCATGTACTACGGCAATTTTCAGTTTATTTCCGGCAATACTAAAGCTGGATTCCTTCCATCCATCCATTCCCACGAACATCTTGGAAGGCTTCGGGATCAGATTCTCCCTGTTGCGAGATAGTATGCACTCACGAAGTGCCGCCTCCATAACTCCCCTGTCGCACCGAAGATATTTCCTGCTCCGGAGCCTATACCTAAAGGCATATCCAGAACCGTGTCGGAGAGTTTATCAGGGGCTCAGATGGAAGGATCGAATAAAGCCTGTTCACTTCTCTTGTGGTTAACGCTACGTCCACATCATATAAGCCCTCTTTATCCGTCATATTCGGATAGGCACACTCCAGCCTTTTAGCGAGGCAAGGCATGATGCTGACGGAAAATATTTTCTTCGGACTGACTTTCAGTATATCGGCATAGTAGCTTTTAGCAACAGCACCGAACATCTCGTTTGCAGTGATTTGGAAGTGGAAACCCTGAGGAATAAATTCAGGGTAATGGCTCTTAATAAACCGAACCCATCCCGGGCAGCGACTAGTAAACATGGGAAACTGCCCTTCATTATGGTGAACTTATGAAGAAATTCCGATGCTTCTTCCATGATAGTCAGGTCAGCGGAAAAAATCGATATCAAAGACATAATCAAATCCGATTTCCTTAAGACAGCTTGCTAAACGCTCCACGGTAGCTTCTTCAGGGCCTAAGCCGAATTCTCTCCCATGCTGTTCGAATAGAGGGAGCAATTTGAGCCAATACGATGGTGTCCGGATCGTCCAAAGCCTCCATGATACGATCGGTATCATCTCTTTCTCTTAACGCGCCTACCGGACAATGTGTAATGCACTGCCCGCAAAGTGCACAAGCGGAATCTTCCAAGCGATAAAAAGTCTCTACATCTACCGTGCTCTTTCCTCCGCTGTTTACGACATCCCACACATTGGTGGCCTGAATTTTATCGCAAACCTGAATACAACGCATGCACTTAATACACTTGTCATACTCTCGAATCAGCGGAAATGTTTTAGAACCTTTTTGTTTTGGCAAGTCCTTCGGGAAATAATCTTTTCCTACAATATTTAAATCATTGGCTACAGACTGCAAGAACAGTTTCCGGAGCGTACACAGGTTGTACAGGTCACATTGTGTTGGGATAAAATTAATTCTACATTATACTTTCGTGCCTCTTTGCTTTTTTGGAATTGGTGTGCACGACCATTCCCGGGAGAACCGGGCTATTGCAAGCAGCATGAAGTCGCTCATCTCCCTCCACCTCCACAACGCAAACACGACATGCGCCGATTTCGTTTTAAATCTTTTAAAATAACAGAGGGTTGGAATAGTTATTCCCACTTCCTTTGCCGCATCCAAAATCGTTGTATTTTCAGGCACACAAACCTTTTTCCCGTTTATCGTACAATTTACCATTGCTTTCTCTGCCTCCTTAAATATTCCATAACCAAAGTGATCACAGTGCATCATCTTCCGGTTCCTGACAAGCCTCTTCATCCGTCATACCGTACTCCATGAGCTTAAAAGTCACATACTCTTTCCTGGGCCGGTCTCTCTTTCATATTGACACGGCCGGTGGGGGCATTATCATCAAAACGAACCGGAGGAAGGGTAATGTCGGACCTCGATTTCATGGAAAAAGCCCAGATATTCATCAATGTTTGCCGCGGCAGTCTTTCCTGCGGCGATAGCACGAATAACCATGTGGGGCCTGTAACGCAATCTCCTCCGGCAAAGATTCCTTCGGCATTTTTAGTGCAGAGGTATCCAAGGCATTGATTCGTCCAGATTCAATGGCAACACCCTGATACTCTTCAAACTTACGGAAATCAATTCCCTGTCCGATGGCTACAAGTACAAGGTCCGCTTTGACCTCAATTTCGGGTGACTGGGAATCTTTTGGAGACGGCCTTCCGTATCGAACTCCTCCGATAATTTGCGGTTTTAAAATAATGCTCTTACAGTGTCCTTTTTCATCCTTCTCAATACGAACCGGGGAATGAAGTTCTACAATATCACAACTGTCGGCAATGGCACCTTCCACTTCCTCGGGAAGGGCAGTCATATCCACCTTTCTTCTTCTGTAGGCAACTTTAACGGTTTTCGCGCCAAGACGAACCGCAGACCTTGCCACGTCCATTGCCACATTTCCGCCACCGACTACAACCACTTCCAAGCCTGAGAAGTCAGGATAACGATCGTCTCCGATGTTTCGAAGCATTTCTACAGCGGATATAACCTTCCGCATCCTCTCCGGGATTCCCTAGCTTCTTATCGGTATGAGCACCGATGGAAACATAGACATCATCATAATCTTTTTCAATTGTCGCAAGACTTATATCCTTACCGATACTGATATCAGTTTCCACCTTGAATCCCGTTTTCATCAGCCCTTCAATTTCATGGTCCAGGATTTCTCTGGGAAGTCGATATGCAGGAATGCCGTATCGAAGCATTCCTCCAAGCTTCTTTCTTTGCTCATATACCGTAAACATCATGTCCCATAATACTGAGATAATATGCCGCACTAAGTCCGGAAGGTCCTCCACCGACTATGGCTACCTTCTTTCGGTCTTATCCATAATCTTCGGAACCTCAATTTCTCCTTCGTGCTCTACGGCGTAACGCTTTAATCCGCGAATATTGATGGCTTTATCCACCATAGTTCTTCTGCAGCGAAGCTCACAAGGGTGCTCACAAATTAAGCCGCAGGCTGCCGGAAACGGATTGTCTTTACGAATCAGCTGAACCGCTTCCGCAAAGCGTCCTTCATGAATCGAGAAATATATCCCGGAACATCCACATGGGCAGGACAAAGAGAAACGCAGGGAACAGAGCTGACTCTGCTTGCAAAACATCTTCCAGTGCTGAACATGCTCGGCATAATCGTCATAAAAACCTCTTATTCCGCGCAGAACCATTTTTGCCGCTTCAAAGCCGATGGCACAATCAGCGGAATGATAAATGGCATCCGCCGTTTTTCAATGGTCTTTAAAGTTTCCATATCTGCGGGAACCGTCTAATACGGATTCCATAAGATTTTCCAACTGCCCTAAACCGACTCTGCAGGGCGTACACTTTCCACAAGACTGTGCGTGACAGATATGTAAAAATGCCTCTGCTAAATCCACAGGACAAAGTCCTGGTTGTGAGCTTGAATTCTTCGCTCCAGGTCACGATAAAGACCTTCCACGGTTTTCTGCGCTTCATTTTCTGTTACAATGATTAACCTGCTCATCTCCTTTGCTAAAACGCAAGTCTGCGTCTTCGCCTTAGACTCCAGTTATCTGAAATCAGTATAACATTGGCTTTCTCTCTCATAAAAAGAAGGATTTTTATGTGCACAATGTATAAAAGATAATTTTTAACAGAGCTTAGTAGTTAGATATGCCTCAACAATAATAAAATAAATGGAATGAACTGTTGAGAGAACGATGAAAGAAAAGGATTTTTACAACAAGAATACTATATAGGAATATCTTATAAAAACAGCTCTTCTATCCTGTTTTTAAAACGAATAAAAGAACTGTTTATTCTCTATTTTTAGGAATGGAACAGCTTTTTGTTTTGATACTGCGGTTCACAAGTAATTGGATTCCCCAACTTACTCAAAGTTTTCTCATCAACCTGCGATAAAATAACCGTGGAATGCATTTCACATTGACTAAGATTAGCCAGTTGTTCCATACATCTTTCCGCATTGGGATCCGTATTTTGCGGAAATCGTTAGTGCGATAAGGATTTCATCCGTATGCAGTCTCGGATTGTGATTTCCTAGATGTTCAATCTTAAGATGCTGTATCGGTTCAATAATTTCCGGGGAGATCACTTTGATTTCATCCGGCAATCCTGCCAATACCTTTTAAAGCATTTAAAAAGCATGGCGGAGCAAGAACCCAGAGAGAAGAAGTTTTCCCGGTAACAATGGTTCCGTCGGGGAGAAATGGGTCGCTACAGGTCCTCCGGTAATCTCCGCTTTCTGCAATGCGGCAGAAATAACCGGTCTGTCCATAGCAGAATACATTGGCTTTTTCCATTAAAAAGTCGCACTTTTCAATGATAGATTCGCTGCCGTTTCCTTTCGTCTTTCTACTAAGGCATTGTAGTAACGACGGATAATTTCCTGTTGTGAGGCCTTTCTTACCGCAGTATCATCCACTATACAATTTCCGGCCATATTGGACTCCCCATATTCTGTCGGAGACTCATAGGGAGAATGCCCGTAAATAGTATTAAACATCGCTTTCAAAATAGGGAAATACTTCCACATCCCTGTTATAGTTCACGGTAGTGATTCCATAAGCTTCCAAGTGATGAGGGGTCAATCATATTAACATCATTTAAATCGGCTGTGGCGACTTCATAGGCAAGGTTAACGGGATCTTGATGGGAATATTCCAAATCGAAAGGTCTCCGAACTTGGCATAACCTGCGTTAATGCCATGCTTATGCTCTTGGTAAAGTTGGGATAGGCAGACAGCCATTTTTCCCTGAACCCGGGCCCGGTGCTGTGACTACGATAAGAGAACGTAGTTTTCGATATAATCATTTTTACCGAAACCCTCATCACTGATAATTAAAGGTACATTGAAGGATAAGAGGGAATAGGATAATGCCGATAGAACCTTAATGCCCAAAAGCTTCCAATTTTTGGTAGGCAATCGCACTTTCCTGTCCTGTAAAACGGGTGGAGTACAACGGAACCGACATAAAGACCGTAACCCCGGAAAGCTTATCGATTAAACGTAAAACATCCATATCATAGGTAATGCCGAGGTCACCTCTTACCTTATTCTTTTCGATATCTCCTGCGTGAATAGCGATAACAATTTCCGCCTCATCCTTTAATTCTCCCAGCATACGAATCTTGCTGTCCGGATGGAAACCCGGTAAAACTCTACTGGCATGATAATCATCAAACAGCTTTCCGCCAAATTCCAAATAGAGCTTTCCGCCAAATTTTGCGATTCTTTCCTTAATGTGCTCTGACTGTGTTCTCAAATATTGCTCATTGTCAAAACCAATCTTATCCATGTCGTTTACCTTCCCCTTTTCCTACACATTTAAACCGTATCATTATACTCTTTTCTTTTTGAAAATGGAATCAGGTCTATAGAACAAAAGTTTTTAGATTATTTTCATCATGCTCGATTTCTTTCGAGAAAAACACGACAATCCGAAGAAGATTGGGCTCTTCGGAAAAAGCAGGAAAACTTGTCTCTCTCCTCTTTTGAAGCATTTTCTATCATAAGATAAGCCGTATAAATCCATTCTATACTTTGATAAATAAGAGAAAATACCGGAAGAAGCGACTCTCTTTCAGGGATAACAAGCTATATCGAAAAGAAATAATAGCGAAAATAGAGCCAGCAGTGTTTTTCCACTCTTCTTTTTCCCCGGAGAAAGATGGATAAACGTAGAACAAGGAAAATGATCTTGTTTATGGAATAAAGCACGCCATAAAAGAAAAAGTCCTTATTCTTTTTCTTCTATCTCATTCTGCTATGCCAAAAAGGAAGAATAACGCTTTTTATCTAAGAAATCATAGGATTCCTCCATCTTCCATTTTATAGCCTATCTCCAAGGGAATAAGAGGATTTTTGAGCATATCCGCTTTCCGGGAAAAATTGTCTCTTCCCCTCTTGGATGGTAAAGCTCTTTAAAGAAGCTGTTAAAGTCTGTAGGAGAAAGGAAGCTCATCAAAAAGAGCATTACGAAAGGCTATTAACTGAATCAGTGCTCTTTCTTGTTCAGGAGATAAGTCTTCTCCTCTCCTCTCTCCGTACCACTGAAGAATCTCTCCGTCCCAAGCTAAAAATATGACGAAAGAGCCTCTTCACAGGAAGCATTTAAGTCATATATGGCATAATTTCCATAGATTTGCTTTATTCTTGGATAAGATAGTGCAAACTGTGACAAAAGAGCACCTTCTCCGGCGGATACTATGATTTCACAAAGACCGTTAGGAAGCAGAAAGGGACAGTCCCCATTTTTCTCCAAAGGAAAATAGAAATTCCCTCTTCTTCTTAATTTTCGATTGCACTTTATCTCCGATTCTTCCTTTCAAGTGAAGAAACTGATTACGGCTTTCATCAACATCGATCACCAGCCACGACAACAGCTGTCTTTACATCGGGAGCAATACAGTGAAACATTTCATAATAGCTCGGATATTCTATATCCATTCTTTTCTCTCCCTAAAGGCGGTAAATCTTCCTCACTGTAAATTCTATACTTTTGCACTGCGATACTCCGCCATCGTTTTTCGCTTTTTTGAGCTCTTTTAATCCTTTAACGCTATCGGATAATTTTCCAAAATAGCTCCAGCATTCTTTCAACTTGGCAAGAAGATTTCGTTCTATTTTCATCTCTTTGAAAAAGCTTCTTCCAGCTTCGATATAGTCTTTCATTTCCTTTTTCCGTAAGGGGCCTGCCCTCCCTCTTTTTCTCTTACAAGGGCAGGATTCGATAAAAAGACCTCTCCCAGCATAATGCCTTCAATTTTAGGAAATCGCGCAATAATTTTTGGGCAGTTTTCACATTTTCAATATCTCCGTTATAAATGAGCCTGTGCTTCATGATTTTCCGTAATTTTTGAAAGGCAAAAAGATCGACATTCCCTTTATAAAATTGCTTTTGTAATCGAGGATAACGATAATTTCCGGAAAAAGGAAAGGCATTGTAAAGAGTGAACAGCGCAATAAGTTCCGTACTGTCTATAATGCCGATTCTTGTTTTTACGGATATAGAAAAACCCGTTTGGCAGGTCTTTGAAAAGAGCTGTGAAAAATCTTCAGAAAATCCAAGTTTCTGAGCATTCCGGCACCCTTTCCCTTTGCCACAACCGTACCGCTCGGACAACCGAGGGTTTTAAGTTTATTTCCGTATATCCGAGATTCTTAAGATAAGAAAAACTTCATGCATATGGTCCGGATTTTTCCCCATAATCTGCGGTATAAGATGTAGGCTCCTGTTATTTTCCACAGCCAGATCCCGCTCTATTCTTCCGCTGTATCGCCCCTCTTCATTTGCCGAAACAAAGGGGCTGAAATACTTATCCATTCCGGGAAAAAGCGAACATGGGTATTTCTAGAGGATAAGAGCTTATGGATTCCAATAGGGCAAAAGTAGTATTGCATGACTCTCCTTTTCTTCTATAAATTTCCTGTAAAAAAGCAAGAAAGACAAATAATAAAAAGCATCTGCATGTGTAGAAATAGATAATGCAAAATGAGTATGCTCTCGATTTTTCATCATAGAGTAAGCTATTACTCCGCTGTAATTCGAGCCAGCGGATGTATGGCTGACAATATGGAGGCAATAATCAGTCAGCCTTCCTTTTTGTTAAAATCCGCTAAAAATAATGCTTGCGGGAAGTCTTGTAAAAATTTTGCGACAAAATTAGGGAATGGGAGCTTCATGTCCCTGTATATATTCCGTCAAAAAGCTCGGGTATCGTATACAAGTTTAAAAGATTTCCTCGAATCAGAAAAATCAAGAAAATAAATAACAAAGAAAATAATCCATTCTTCCCAGTACCTCTCTTCTAAATGAAGGGTATAAGAAAGGAGAAGAGAAAAACATAGCGTACTGGGAATCAATCCCAAAACAGGAACATAGCAGTAAAAAGGAAAAGAACAGAGGAAACAGAAAGTGATGTCTAGTAGCACCTCCTCCTTTTAACGCAGTATAGCCATTCTCCAGCCTTTCTATCACTTCCGAAGATAACGCTTTGTTTTCTTCTTTACTAAAGCAAAAAACATAAGGAAGCAAAAAAAGAATGGAAAAGACAAAGAAAAGAAAGCTGATACGGAAATAATCAAAAAGAGATAATGAAATTGCAAGATAAAACTCCGATAAAGAGGTATGAGGAAAAAGGATACTCCCGAGCTCATGCAGCATGATTTGCAAGGAAAAGCAGTGTGTAAAAAAAGAAACGGACTATCCTCTCTCTTCCCAGAGTAATGGTAGATAAAGGGAGCGTGAAATAAAGAGCATGCTTGTCCCGAAAAAGTGCAATACCGTAGCTACAAGAATCAGGACCCGTACATAAGGCCTTTTCTTGTCCTGCAAAAATCGTAAAAGCGGATAAGTCAAATAGGATAAAACGCGCGTTTCCATAAGATACGCCGACAGAATTAATATTGTCGCCAAAGTCAGAAATTGATTCAATGCAAAGTAACGAATAAAGGGAAAGCGGAAAAAGAAAAATGCCGCATTTTCCGACTTTTCAGGGAGAAACGAAAAAGCAGGAAAGTAAAAACAATCCTGCTAAAAGAAATAAATTCCATTTTTGAAATTCTTTCTAATCAAACCATCTCGTCCCTTCTGATAAAGCCCTCTCCATGGACCTCTCGAACATCGGCAATAATAAAAATGCTTTATCGTCCAGTTCGTTTACCACATCCTTTAAATTACTCACTTCACGGTTACTAAGAACACAGTAAAGCTATCGTAATTCCTTTTTGTATACATTCCCTTTTGCATCCAGTCCCTGTAACTCCTCTATGCATATTGGTGATAATATACTCGGCAATTTGATCCCTTTTTGAGAAATAATAGTAACAGACTTGGCAAAATGCATGCCTTCCATAATCGATTCACAAACCTTGGTAAAAACATAAATGGATACTAACGCATAGAGTGCTTTGGTCACACCGAAAATCTGTAAGTCCCCATAGGATAACCATGGAATCAACAAGCTGTACCAGTTTTGCCATGGAAAGATGTTTGAATTTCGTCTGTAAAATAGCCGCAAGCAGATCCGTTCCTCCTGTAGTACAGTTCGAGATAAAAAACCATACCGCAACCCGCCCATAAAAATGCCGCCAACCACAGAGGCCAAGAAATAATCATCCTTTGGAAGAAAATCCCAGGCAGGTAAAACAAATAAGAAAAATGAGCAAAGTAAAGTAGAAAGAATTGTCCTTAAAAGGAACTTTCCCCCCTTGGTGAAGAAACCTACTATAAAAAGCGGAACATTGATTAAGGTATAACTAAGCCATAAAAGGTGCAGCAAAGGATGCCTGATGATAATCGATACACCGGTCACGCCTCGATAACCAGCTCTACCCTGTCGTATATAGAAAGTGAAGCAACAGAAATCAAAACTTCCAATACAATAAAAATATAATCTCGAATTGCTCTCTCTATCCATTGCTCCTCCATGAATTGCCAAGACTCAATTAATTTCTCTTTTTTAGACCAAGCTATAATACTCAATTTTTCTTCCTATGTAAATATAGAAGGAAAAACGAGACGGTTGAAAAACCGTCTCGTATATTGTACCGAAATTGGAGAGATATCTTCCGAATCAAAAAGGCTTAGCATAGTGGTAGTCATGTTCCCGGACATAATCTCCTGTTCTCGTCTCATGGATTATAGTACCGTTTCCGGAATAAATGCCTGACATGGTAAATGGTACTGGGAGAAGATCCGTAAAAATAAGGTCTCCGGCTTGTAATTCAGACTCGGATATCTTAATCGCTTCTGCATACTGAGAACAGGAATCTCTGGGAATGGTAATGCCATGTTTTTAAATACCTGCTTGCGTAAAACCGGAACAATCGGCACCGCTTACAAGAGACGCTCCCGCAGTTCGATAGGGAAGAACGGCGATGAAGGAGCGCATAAGATATAATATCGCTCATATCCTGATTTACGCTTAAAGAGCTATTCTTCTCCAAAAGATTGGGATCTCCAAAATTATCGGTAATATCCAGGACATCCGAACCGTCCTTCTTTTCTCCGGAAGCCTTTTGAAGTCCGATTCTATTGTCCGTTTTAGTACGGGAGTATTGTTTTTCATAGAGAGTATTATCCGTATGGAAATCGCACTCTCTTTACTTCCGTTCCGAGATTTAAGTCTCCTTCCATCTCCACCGTGCCGGTACTGTACTCATTTTTTCCGTTGGTGAAGACTCCGGATTCGTTCACGGATTTCAGTTTAACCACTCCGTTTTCAATCCAAGCCCCGGTAGAATCAACAGTGTAGCCGTCAATAGTCTTGGAGTTTCGCGACCAACCCTTTATTGTCAAAATAATAGCACTCGGCAAATCCGTCTCCACTGCTGTCAATCCAAGCCCAAGAAGATTTCGGATAAGTTCCGTCTAAATGGTTATACCACCATTTATTTTTTTATCTTTTTCCGCTTCCCTTTTGCCACTGCCCGGCATACGAAGGAAAAGCGAAAAAGACAGCCAAGAACCGCTATGGAGCACAAACTTAAAAATCTCTTTTTAACATACCAAACCTCTTCTCTAAACTTTTTATCATAATGCAAGGATAGATATTGCACAATGGAAATGCTTAAATTGTAAGGTTTGAAGACAAAAGTTCAGTAATTTGTAAGCAACGGGGAGAAAGTAATAAGCATTACAGGTAGGAATCGTTTTGCATTGAAAGACTCATTAATCTTCTTCAGCTCACGATACGTTGACGCATTATTCTTTAAATAGCGCTCCAGTTCAGGATACTCCTGTTCGTCTATCCTAAGACACACTCCGCAACATAGACTTGCTTCACGAGGCGTAGGTGCAATTACAGAGCCGATTCCCGCATTTTGCAAATCCCGTCGCAATTTAATAGCCTGTTCATGATTATCAAAAAGGATATAGTATTTTGTCATGTCTCCCGGCTTCTTCTTTCTAAGAAAAAAAAAACAATTTTGCCAGATTTCCTATTTCCTGTTTCCCTAAAGAAATATTCCACAGGACTTAGCTTTCTTACTTATTTGCTTCAATCATTTCGAGGAAAGCACTGACACGGGTTCTCAACTGCTCCGCATCACTGTCTTCGTAGTCTGTTTCCAGACTTAATACCTTATAGCCTTCTTCCTTTAAGCGTCTCTCCACAAAATAGTTTTCCGTAGCATAGAGATTACAGAACTTTAAGTTTACATTGAGAATACCGTCTACCTGATATTCCTTGGCAAGTCTTAGGATATCGTCGATTCTTTCCGGGTTCGGAGTAAAGCAAGCACAATGGATATTGTTAAAATACCGCTCTGTAAGAGAGGCTGCCGCTTCTTCCAGAGTTTGATTGTTTTCTTTTACAGTATTGGTAAAATAGCGAGTTCCCGTACAATTTTCTTCGCATACCACGATTCCGCCACTGGTTTCTACAATATTATGCATCTTCCAGTTCGGGACAGCCATAGGAGTACCTGTAATCAAGATTCTTGGTGCATTCTTCGGCGCAATGGAAACATCCTCTTTTATTCTTCTTTCCAACTCCTCGCAAAGGCTGTTCACTTGTGCCGTTAAACGCTCCGGATCATCAAAGAAAGCAATCTGCATAATGAGAAGAACATCTCTTCCGCTAATCGGGACACAACTGTTCTTTCTACAATTATAAAGTCTCTGAAGAGCCTTTCTCTTTTCATTCACAATGTGAATTGCCTGATTTAACTTATCAATATCGATTTTATTTCCACTAAAGTCTTCCATTACCTTTACAAAATCAAGGATTTCCTTGTCCCATGCAGCAATGTCCTGCGGTCTTTTTCCATGAGGAAGGTGCATAATGTGCATTTTTACATCTTCGGAAAAGAATCTCATAGGCTTTCTTCTTCCCGTCACAAGTGGTCTCTCCGACAAACATATCGGCAATACGGAAATAGGGACATGTTCTCCCCAGTCTTGCGCCGACGGAGGCCTTAATCAAAGGACAGGTATTGGCAGGAAGAACCTTCTCTCCTTCCGGTACCCAGAACTGAGAACCGCCGCAAAGACCAGTAACGATTCCGTTTGCCGCAATAATGACCTCATCCGGAACAAATACACAGAAGGTACCGATGACTTTTCTACCTTCTTTTTGCGCTTGAATCAGTTCGGCAGGACGAATCCCGTGAATATCCGCAGCGACCATATTGAAATAGTCCATTCCCTGCGGACGGTTCTCCTGTGTTAAAAATACATCGCCATATGCTCCCGGAAGGGCAGCACAAAGTAAGTCGTGTTTGTCCAGATCCATGCCAAGATCGGACCACATCTGATGGTTCTTGTCCATAATTTAACCTCCTGAATGATTTATTGCAATGTAAGCTGCAATAATCTCCGATAAACAGATATAGGTCTCTCTCCTGAAGAAAACTACTATCTGTAATGAAAAGACACCGGAAATATTCCGGTGTCTACGAGGAACTCACGCTCATTAAGCTCCTTCGTACACACGTTGACAGTGATGTAACCATTATACGAAAGGAAGAAAAAAACTTGAGAAATTGTGAGTTAATATAGGAAAGCTCTTTTATTTGTAAAACTTATAAATTAATAAGTTTATTGATTCCATCAGATTATTTTATATGGATTTAGATCTCCGTATTCTCATCACCATAGGTAATGACATGGGTAGAGAACTCCATATCCGGCATACATTCCGCCATGTCCTTACGAATCCGCTCCAATGCCTCCAGACGCATCTCTACGGAAGTATTGGCATTTCCCTGAATAATAAAAATAGCATTCTTCGTATTCTCGTCAAACTTGTAGTTTTCTCCGTCACGAACATCAATCCATGCCATGATACCCTTCTTATCCTTGTAAACATAGTCTGTTTCCGCCACATACTTCTCCGGGAGCAAGAATCGGATAAAAAAACATCTTCCTTTTTGCTGACCGTAAAGCAGATTTCATCCTCAATCTTATCGAAATCATGTCCGCCGATAGCAAGGAAAGAATGCAAAGACTCTACATTGTAGATATCTACAATGCTGTTAATGTTTGGCATAGAGCCGCGGCGCTTGATATTTTGAATGAGGGCTACAGCCGTAGGCGGATTCTTTTTAGTACTGCGCCCTACAGCCGTAATGGAGTCAATATAGCCTTGATTTACAGGATGCTTTGCCGCTTCCTCCGCATCACAGTTCAGTGCCCACTCTTCCATCTTCTTCTGCTTTTCAAGGAAGGCATCCGAGAGCTTTGCGGCGGGATTTACATTTTTGGCAATGGCAATCACAATACTTTTTTTTCCTAAATCGGCAATACTTTTGTCCACAATAATCTTCATAGAAAAATCTCCTTTGCTAATAATTTACTTTTCTTCCTCCAGTAATTCCTTTAGAGCATCAATAGCCAGCTTTACTTCTTTATCCGTATTTGCAAAGCCAAAGGAAAAACGAATCGTTCCCGTCGGATAAGTCCCCATGGTTTTATGGGCGGACGGGGCGCAGTGCAGACCGACTCTCGTCATAATACCATAGCGTGTATCAAGCTGAAAAAGCCGTATCGGATAGTTCTCTGCTTAGCGTCTGGATGGAAACCACTCCGGTTCGCATCTCCGTATCTTTTTTTCCCGATGATTTTTTTAATTTTGCTTCTTTCTCTAAGGGCTCCAGCAGTGTAAGAAATTCTTCGGTAAGGTGCAGTTCATGCTCACTGATTTTTTTCTAAGGCTGCCGAAAAAGCAGTGCTCCGTAGTCGAAAAGTTCTGCTGATAAGCTCTTTTCTCCGAGCTTGCGAAGCCAATTTAAAAGCGGCATGCAAGCCGAAAATTCCCGGTAAATTCGGTGTTCCCGCTTCAAAACGATCCGGCATAAACTCCGGAACCGTCTCTACATTACTAAGGCTTCCGGTTCCTCCGGAAATCAAAGGTTCAATTTTCAGAACAAGTTCATCTCGAAGAATAAAACCGCCTATACCCTGTGGCCCTAAAAGTCCCTTATGCCCCGTAAAGCAGAGAATATCGATATGCATTTTCTCCATGTCTATCGGAAAAACGCCGGCTGTTTGCGCCGAGTCCAGAATGAAAACCAATCCGTTTTCTTTGCAAAATGCGCCCACTTCTTGAATAGGAAGCATGGTACCGAAGACATTGCTGGCGTGGGTCATTACTACCGCCTTTGTATCCGGACGAAGACAGCTCAAGAGCTTTTCCGGTTTTAAGCTGCCGTCCGACTCACACTGTACTCTTGTAAAGCTGACTCCCTTTTTTTCCAGCTGCCTGATAGGCCGCATTACCGCATTGTGCTCCATGGAAGAAACAATGACATGGTCTCCGCTATGCAAAAGTCCCTTTAATACTACATTCAGGCTCTCCGTAATATTTCTTGTAAATACAACATTTTTATAGTCCGGCGCATGAAATAAGGCTCCAATCAGCTCTCTGCATTCAAATACGACGGATTCCGTATCATAGGCTGTTGCATAGCCTCCCCTGTTTACATTCGTACCGAGTTTTGTCATGTAGTCATAGACTGCCTTCGGAACTTCTTCCGGCTTCGGAAAAGAGGTTGCGGCATTGTCCAGATATATTTTTTCCTGTTCCATCCAGCTCTCCTATAAAATATTTTCCAAATCAAACATCGTCTGGGCAGGACAGTCCTTGTAGGAAAAATCCGTGGCATAGATCGATTCCTTCTGCTCAAATTCTTCTATCCATTTGTCCAGCTGTTTCAGCATTTTTTCTCTATCTTTCGCTAAGGTACCCCAAACTCGCTTTCGAATACAATCGTGAAAGGAATCGTAAAATAGTTCCGTTCCGTCCGTAGCCAAAAGTTCCACCAGTCTTCTATCTTCTTTTAGGTTTTCCAGTTCCGTTGCCGGCTGAAAACTTCCCTTTACAATATCCTGATACAATGGCGTATCGGAGGAGATAAACATGGAAAAAGTTTACGACAAAATTCCGGTTTTGGTCCGATTTAGAAAAAGCGGCCAGGGCTTCCGCATTTTCTATTCCCTCTCCCCTTTCCTGCGACACCGCTCATGATATGCGCATCATAAATCATGCCGGCATTTTTAATTCTTGCAATTTCCCGCTCCGCTTCCACTACATCATGCTCCTTATGCATAAAGGATAGGACATCCTGCAGTCCGCTTTCTATTCCGATATAGAGATGCTTGTAGCCGTTCTCCGAAAGAGCCCTAAGCTCCTCGTCCGTTTTCATACGAATACTTGTGACGGTTGCGTCAGAATTAATTATGTCGCATTCCGGAAAATAGCGATGTATTAAGTCCAGTATTTTTAAAAGTTGCTCGGTTTTTTTAAACCGAAAGCGCAGCCGTCTCCTAAAAAGATCTTCTTGGGCATTCCCCCGGCGTTCTGAACACGCCTTAGCTCTTCTTCTATCTGTGAGATTGGAAGCTCTCTGTAGTGCAGGTCACGAAAGAGATTGCAAAAATGACAGCCGTTATATGGGCAGCCCACAGTCACAGGTAACATATAGGAACTCTTCTCCATAGGAGAACGACAAATCCTTCCCTCGTAGTCCATATAAGCCTCCTTACAGTTCACTCTACGTCAGCAAAAACAATATCCTTTTGTTTTCTTAGAACTGATTCCTTTGTTTTTCTTAGAACTGATTCCTTTGTTCTGTTAGAACTTTCTGTCTCAACGAATAGAATTCAATTTACAATCTGTAAAATCAGACCGTGCGGAAGGCAAACAATCGGTAAATCCGCATTTTCTTTACTGATGGCAGGAGTGTGCACACAGATTTGATTGTTACAGTTGGATTCCGTGCAAAGCACCTTCCGTCTTTCACTTCAATAAAAATTCACTTCATGCATTGCCGGATTTCGCTCATCATCAGACAAACTGCTTAAACTTTCTTCAAAAGGAACTTCTTTGGCTTCCTGATCCAGAATTATAAACTTAGCATCTTTTTTTATGTCATGTTCTAGAAGGATTTCTCCATTTTTTTAGAAACACGGAGTTTTTGAGAGGACTTGGACAGAAGTTTCGGAATAAGATAAGATAGGCCTGCTACAAGAAAGCACGACTAAAGACGATTCCGATAATGACTTTTAACTCTTTTCTATTCTTCATGGATTACTTCCCTATTCCCTTACTTTTCTTCACTTTCTTAGTTCTTTACCTTCTCTACCTTCTCTACCTTCTTACTTCTCTATTTTTTTAACTTCTTTACTTCCCCAGTTCTCTATTTTTTAAATTTCTTTACTTCCCCGGTTCTCTATACTCCTATTTTTTCTGTACCCTAGCTTTAGCCCCGTTTACGCAGGCAAGCTTATTGAATCACTATTTTTCATTATAGCAGAGAAAAACAGAAAAAAACAGGGAAGCCAAGCTTCCCCGTTTCCCTCTTCGGCCACAAACCGGACTTGAACCGGTGACCTTCTGATTACGAATCAGATGCACTACCAACTGTGCTATTGTGGCAACCACTGCAGTATAGCACAGGTTTTTCAGCATTGTGCAAGCAAGAAATTTTTGCTGCAATTCACTTTGCTTTTACAAATTGGCATCAAAAAAATCCATTTCTCTGCAAGAAACTATTCTTATTCCAGCTCAAAAAGCTCCGGTATAAAGCTGGTAGTATTTTCCTTTCTCGGAAATCAATTTCTCATGGCTTCCTCTCTCGATGATTTCACCTTGTTCCAGCACCATGATGACATCGGAGTTTTGTACGGTAGAAAGTCTGTGGGCAATAACAAATACGGTTCTACCGGCCATTAAAGCATCCATGCCCTTCTGTACAATCGCCTCCGTTCTCGTATCAATAGAGGAAGTTGCCTCATCCATAATCAGAACGGGCGGATCGGCTACCGCGGCTCTGGCAATGGATAGAGCTGTCTCTGTCCCTGAGAAAGATTTCCTCCGTTACCACTAAGCTCGGTATCGTATCCGTTCGGAAGTCTTGTGATGAAATCATCCGCTCCTGCAAGACGAGCTGCCGCAATACACTCTTCATCACTGGCATCGAGCTTTCCGTAACGAATATTGTCCATTACGGTACCGGTAAACAGCACGGTATCCTGCAGAATAATTCCAAGAGAGCGTCGAAGATCTCCTAGGCAAATGTCATAGACATCAAAGCCGTCATAAATAATCTCGCCCTTTTGAATACTGTAAAAGCGATTCAAGAGGTTTGTGATTGTGGTTTTTTTCCTGCTCCTGTAGCCCCTACAAAGGCCACCTTCTCACCGGGATGGGCAAAGACATTGATTCCCTTTAAAATCATACGCTTTCCGTCATAGGAGAAATCGACGTCACGAAGTTCCACATCCCCCAAAAAGACGCTTTCAGAACGACAGTGCCGTCCTCCTTTTACTTCCTTCCATGCCCACATTTCCGTGCGATCCGATGTTTCCACGAGTTCTCCGTCCTGATCCTTAACGCTCACAAGACGAATATGATCCGCTATCCTCTTCCTTCATCTCATCCATTAAGGCAAAGACTCTCTTTGCTCCGGCAATGCCCATCACTACGGCATTCACTTCCGACGAAATCTGCCCCACCATACCGGCAAACTGTCTCGTCATATTGAGGAAGGGAATGACAATGGAAATGCTTAAAGGCCATGCCGGAAAGAGAAAGATTCGGCACTTTATAGGTCAGAAGAATACCGCCGAGAATAGCCACCAAAACATAGAGGATATTTCCGATATTGCCAAGAATCGGCATAATTACACTGGAATAGCGGTTTGCCGAATTGGAAACGGCGAAAAAGCTCGTCATTATAGCGATCAAAATCAGCTATGGCTTCCGATTCGTGATTAAAAACCTTCACGACCTTTTGTCCGTTCATCATTTCCTGGATAAAGCCCTCGGATTTGGCTAGTTCTTCCTGTTGGCGCATAAAGAAATGTCCTGACTTTCCGCCGATATCCTTTACAACTCGAATCATCAGAACAGAGCCTAAAATAACGAGGAGGCTTAGCCAAAGAGAGTAATATAACATCAGAAAAACAACCGTCACCATAGTAATAAAGGAAGACAGTGCTTGCGGAATACAAATCGAAATAAACTGCCGCATGGAGTCAATATCGTTTGTGTAATGACTCATGATATCTCCGGTCTTATTTCTGTCAAAAAACGAAATCGGAAGGTCCTGCATGCCGTCAAACATCTTTTGTCTGTATTTTTTTAAGGAGCCTTGTGTGATTGTCGCCAGATTCCAGTTATAGATAAAAGCAGCCAGTAAAGAAATACCGTATAAAAATTGCGAGGATAGCAATTTGATTAAAAATCGGCTCGGAAACGGACTTCCATTCCCCGCTTTTATAAGCCCTTTCTACGAGGCTGATGATTTTCTGCTGAAACAGGGACGGAATCGCCGAAACTACGGCATTGACTACAATCAAAACTAGTGTAAGAGGCAAAAAGACCGGATAAAAGCTAAAAAGTGTTTTTAGAATTCGTTTCAAAGTCGGAAAAAAATCTTTATCGATTCCCTTCTTTTTATTCTCCATCTTTTTCCTCCTTTCTGTTTTGTGACTCATAGGTCTCCCTATACTCTTTCGAGCTTTCCATTAGCTCCGCATGATTTCCCTGCGCAATGACACGACCTCTATCCATTACCAAAATGAGATCCGAATCCTGCACGGAAGCAATGCGCTGAGCAATAATAATTTTTGTGGTATCGGGAATGAATTCCTTAAAGCCTTTTCGAATCAAGGCGTCGGTCTTTGTATCCACCGCGGAAGTCGAATCGTCTAAAATCAGGACCTTCGGTTTTTTTAAGAGTGCTCTTGCAATACAAAGTCTCTGCTTCTGTCCGCCGGAGAAATTGCTTCCTCCCTGCTCCACATGACTTTCATAGCGCTCCTTCATATTGTCAATAAACTCAGCAGCCTGAGAAAGTCTGCAGGCTTGCTCTATTTCTTCCTGCGTGGCATTTTTATTTCCCCAGCGCAGATTCTCCGCTATCGTTCCGGAAAAGAGAATATTCTTCTGTAAAACCACGGCTACCTGATCACGAAGTACGGTCAAATCATAGTTCCGTACATCCACTCCGCCAACCAGAACCTCTCCTTCCGTTACATCATAAAGACGAGAAATAAGCTGGGTTAGAGATGACTTCGCAGAACCGGTTCCCGCCAATGATTCCTACCGTCGCGCCTGACGGAATGTGCACTTCCACATCGGAAAGCACATTTTTCTTGGCATCTTTCGAATATTTAAAGGAAACATGATGAAAATCAATGGATCCGTTCAGGACTTCCATGACCGGATTTTCCGGATTTTGTAAGTCGCTTTCTTCCGTAAGAACCTCTACGATTCTTCGAGTGGACTCAATGGAAATGGAAACCATAACGAAAAACCATAGCCACCAGCATCAGGCTCGATAAAATCAGGAAGCTATAGGTCAGTAAGGCGGAAAGCTGTCCGACATCCAGACTTAAGCCCTGTGTAATTACAACGAGGTAAGAACCGAAGCTCAAGATGAAAACAACCCCAATATAAAGGCAGAACTGCATTAAAGGATTCGTAATCGAAACAAGCCTCTCTGCCCGAATAAACTCATTCGCAAGCTTTTCCGCCCTATCGTTAAACTTCTTTTTCTCGTACTCTTCTCTTACAAAGGCCTTTACGACTCGCATCCCCTGCACATTTTCTTCGATGGAATCGTTTAAGGCGTCATAGTTTTTAAAAGACCTTGTCGAACATCGGCATAGCCTTCGCAATCAGAATCGCAAGAGAGCTCCCAAAAAAACGGAATCATAAGGCAGAAAAATGATAGCCATTCTTCCGCCAAGAAGAAAGGCGGCAGTAAAGGCGAAAATCATCATTAAAGGCGCACGAAAGGCCAGACGCACAAGCATCATATAGGCCATCTGGACGTTACTGACATCCGTAGTCAGTCTGGTAACCAAAGAAGAGGTTTTCAAATCGGTCAATATTACTGAAAGAAAAAGCCCTGAATCTTTTGAAACATATCTCTTCTTAAATTTCTGGCAAAAACCGGTCGATGCGGAAGACGCATAATTTCCGGCCTTGATTCCGCAAACTAAAGAAAGCATAGCCATAATCACAAGGACTATGCCATAACGCAAAAATCATAGGAAGGGAAGCATCCACCTTCATCTGATTAATCAGTCTTGCCGTAAAGAACGGAATCATGCACTCTAAAACCACTTCCGCACTGACAAAAGGCAGGGAGAAAGCATCGAGTCTTTCTTAAATTCCCTCACGGATTTAGACAAGGTTTTTATGATTGTCATTTTCTCCTCCTAAAACTGACGAAAATACACGGTGACCGGAAATCCTATTTCTGTGAAACAGAAATCAACAGGGATTATAACTTTTCTATAAGCATTAATCATCCCTTTTTCATACATCGTATGTAAAGGATAAAAGTCGTCACATAATAATGAGTATCCTGCAAAAAGCATGAATACTCCATTAAATACGTGACATTATAAAACAAAAATACGGCAAAAAAAGTAAAAATGGATTTTTTTGTGAACATCGGTTCGTAAAATTTATCCAAGATATTTTTTTGATACACGAAGCGGAACTTTTTAGGAGTACGATTCCGTTTTTCTAACTTGCTCGGAACTGGCTTTCATAGAGCTCCTTGTAGAAAGCCGTTTTTCCCTGAAGAAGCGCACTGTGACTGCCCTTCTCGATGATATTTCCATCCTTCATCACGAGAATACAATCCGCATTTTGTATGGTGGAAAGTCTATGGGCTACGATAAAGGCGGTTCTACCTTTCAGCATTTCCTGAAAAGCGCTCTGTACCTTCTGTTCCGTTCGGGTATCAATCGAACTTGTTGCCTCATCCAGAATCAAGATAGCCGGATCCATCAGCATGACTCTTGCAATGCACAGTAGCTGCTTTTGTCCCTGAGAAAGATTTCCGCCGTCCTCGGCAAGAACCGTATCATAGCCCTTCGGGAAGCTGCATGATAAAATGGTGGCAGTGCGCCCTCTTGCAGGCCTCTCTTACCTCTTCCAAGCTGGCGTCTTCTTTTCCATAACGAATGTTTTCGAAAACGGTATCGGATTTTAACCAGGTTTCCTGCAGTACCATGCCGTAGGCTCTTCGAAGAGAAGCTTCTTCAATCTTTCTCATAAGGAAAGCCATCCAAATAAATCTCTCCCTGATTGGGAGGATAAAAAACGCATTAAAAAGATTAATTAAAGTCGTCTTTCCGCAGCCGGTAGGGACCGACAATCGCGATTGTCTGCCCGGGCTCTACCTCCAAATTAAAGTCCGTTATCAGCTTCTGTTCCTTTTGATAGGAGAAATCCACATGGGAGAGAGCCACTTTTCCGCTGATTTCCGTTCTGAGTTCCTGCGTTTCTTTCGTTCTGTCCATGGGTTTTTCATCCAAAAAGAAAAATACACGAGAGGCGGAAGCCAGAGAATTTTGCAACTCCGTAACCACGGAAGTAATGTCATTAAAGGGCTTTTGCATATTGCGTGGCATAAGCCAGTAGGGAGCTTAAACTCCCTACGGAAAGCATTCCGAGAATGGCGAGATATCCGCCGATTCCGGCAACAAGCGCATAACCCAGTGCATTTAAAAAACGAGTTAGAGGATTGACCAGAGAACTGTAGAAATTTGCCTGCATACTGGATCTGGACATCTTCTCATTCTTTCCCGGTATTGCTTCTCCATATCCTCTTCCTTTTTGAAAGGCCTGAATCAACTTGATATTCCCTACCACTTCCGTTGTAAAGCTCGAAGTCTCCCCTCTCTCCTTGGACTGCCTCTGAAAGTAAATATAGGCACGCTTTGCAATAAACTTCGCAATAAAATAGGAAAGCGGGCGTTATCAGAAGCAGAATAACGGCTATCTTCCACTCCAAAATGAAAGAGGAAGACTGCTGTTTCTATGACCGTCAGAAACAGCCTGCAGAAATTGATTTAATCCCATAAGAATTCCTTGGGAAAATTGCTCTATATCCGTTGTTAATCTGCTAAGGAGGTCCCCGGGCTTCTCCCTGTCGTAGTAAGATATCGGGAGCTTCTGCATATGATGAATACAGTTTCTGCGGAGGTCTTCCACAAGCTTATAGCTTAAATAGGTATTCACCTGATTCATGCACCATTGGAAAAAAACTGTAAGTACTAAAATCAGAAGCATAATGAGGAGAATACGGAACAGGCCTGAAAAAAATCCGCCTTTCCTTTTTCCCGGCAAATGATCGATTCCCTTTCCCATCAGAATAGGAAGAGTCAGGGGATAAAACCACGGTCAAAAACGAGAGAAAAAAAGATAAAAATATCCAAAGCTTATAGACCTTGGCATATTGCAAAATTCTTCGAAAGACCTTCCCCTCTGTATATTTTTTCTCCTCCATTTACAACTCCTCTTTTTTAAGCTGGGAAAGACAGATTTCCTTATATATCGGAGAACTCTCCAAAAGCTCCTTATGCCTTCCCATACCGACTATTTTTCCCCTGATCCATGACGATGATCTTATCCAGGTCTCGGATACTGGCCACTCTTTGAGAAATAATGATTTTTATTCTCTACCCTTTTATAGGTGGAAAGTGCGTGTCTTAACTTTCTTTCCGTTGCAAAGTCCAGTGCAGAAGAAGAATCGTCCAAATAAGGAATTTTGCCTCTCCTACTAAAGCTCTTGCAATACAAAGCCTCTGCCTCTGCCCTCCGGAAAAATTCTTTCCCTCCTCTGTAACAGGAAGTTCCAGTCCCTTTCCCTTTTCCTCTATAAATTCCTTCGCACAGGCCATATCGAGCGCTTCCCAGAGCTCTTTATCCTGAGCATTTTTTTCTCTCCAAAGTAGATTTTCTCGAAGCGTTCCGGAAAACAGCACTGCTTTTTGCGGAACCAGCGCTATAGAGCTGTAAAGCTCCTCCTTTGCATAGTTCCGCCGGTTTTTCCCGAAGAGTCGGATTTCTCCGCTGTAGCCGGGGTAAAAGCCGGCAAGAAGGGAAATCAAAGTCGTCTTTCCGGAACCCGTTCCTCCGATGATTCCTAAACTTTCTCCTTTTTTTACGGAGAAATTCAAGTCGGAAACGGCATATTCTCCGTTATTTCCATAAGAAAAAGAGACATTTTGAAAATGAATCGCTTCTTCCTTATCATTAGGTGCATTATCTTCCCTCTTCCACATGGAATGATTTGAGGAAGGAAACTCCGTTTTCAGCCGGAATTTTATTTCAGAATTATTTCCTTTTTCTGCATTATCCATGCTTCCATATTGTCTTGATAAATCTGAAGAGGCCTCCTCTGCCTGTTCATTTTCTATTGTGAAGACCTCTTCCACTCTGTCTAAGCTCGCGAGTCCTTTTAAAATGAGGATAATTAAGTTCGCAAGCTTAAGGAGCTCCGCAAGAATCTGGCTCATATAGTTCGTAAGAGCGACTACATTTCCCTGAAAAAGCCTGCCGTCGTTCACTAGCCTGGAACTGAAAATACAAAAATTCCCATAAGACCGAGCTGAATAATCAGCATGCTTAGAGGATTCAGTAAGGAAGAAATCTTTCCACTTTTACCTGCATGGCGGTATAGGCTTCATTACTTTTTGAAAGCCCTCTTCTTCCTTTTTTTCTCTATAAAATGCACGAATCACACGGACACCGAGAATATTCTCCCGAACCTGCTTTGTGATTTTCTCCAACGCTACTTGAATCTTCTTGTAAAGAGGCATCGTTATCAACATGATTCCGAAAATAAGAACGGAAAGAAGAACGAGTACCAGAATAAAGAGCAGTGAGATAGAGGGAGAAATCCGAAAGGCCATAATCACTGCGCCGAACACAATAAAGGGGGAACGGAGAAACAGGCGTAAAAACCATATTTACTGTGGATTCAATCTGAAAAAAATATCGGGACCGAGCCTTGTCAGTAAAGAGGCGCTACCGACCTCGTCTACATTTCTGTAGGAAAGATTCAGAACCTTATGAAATAAGGCATTGCGATAAGACTGTCCCACATGCATCGCCACTTCCGCCGCAAAATACTGTGCTACTATTGCGCAAGATAGACCTATTAGGGCAAGGAGTAATAAGAGAAAGAGACTTCTCCAGATTATTACCGTATTTCCTTTTTGAATTCCACTGTCAATCATATAGGAAATAACCATAGGGACAAAAAAAGCTCAAAGAGGCTTTCCAAACATTTGAAAAGCGGTGCAATGATACTCTTCCCTTTTAACTCAGAAATATACGATAATAGCCTTTTCATACTTCTTCCTTCGTTTTTAATTACATCTTCCTTCGTTCTCTATTTCTATTTCATACACTATAGGAATATCCGGTCTTTGATAAAATGATAAGAAATTTTCTTACTTTACTACTTTAAATACAAATCAAAATAGTTCTCTTGCTAGAGGCGCCGCCGTTCTTCCACCCGTCTCTCCGTCTTCCACCAAGACAGCAGACGGCAAGCTTCGGATCATCCATCGGAGCAAAGCCGACAAACCAGGCATTGGTCTTCAGCTTTTCCGTCCTCCTTCACTTGCGCCGATCCCGTCTTTCCGCAAACCTGATATGCCTTGGTTTTTTTAAAAGCGGAAGCCGTTCCCTCCGTAACGACAGAACGCATAAATTGTTTCAAAGCATCGCTCTCGGAAGAAGACATCAGTGTGATTTCTTCTCCCTTCGGAAAAATGATGCACCGCCGTTCCTTCTTTTGATTTTACTTCGGAAAGAATGGTCGGATAACGAAGTGTTCCGTGGTTTGCTATGGCTGAAACCATGCAAAGGTTTTGCAGGGGACTGCAGAGAGTCTCGCCCTGCCCGATTCCGCTTTGCATCTTAAGCCAGGTCGGAGAATCCGCTGTCAAGCTAAACTGCCCTGCCTTGGAAGGAAGCCCAATAGACAAGTCCTTGTTGTAATAAAAAAATCTTCCGCTAAGCTTTGAAGGCGATTTACATCTATTTCCGATCCGATAAAAGCAAAGGCCGAGTTACAGGACTGCGCAATAGCCGACTCGAGATTCACCGTCCCGTGCACCTCTCCGTTATAGCAGTGAATCACATTCGCGGGATTGGAAGGGATCCACGTATTCTCCCTTACATTTAAAGCTGAAATCCTGCCAGTCAGTCGGATGCTCCCGAATATATTCCAGTGCCATAAGGAGCTTGAAAAGTCGATCCCGGCGGATAGAGTCCCTGTGTTGCGCGATTTACAAGATTCCCGTCCGTATTATCTTCGGAAATTAAACTGTCCCAATTTTCCTGTAATTGATTCGGGTCAAAGGAAGGCGCGGATGCCATGGCAAGGATTCTTCCGCTGGAGGGTTCCATACAAACTATGCTCCCCTTTCTTCCGTCCAGTAAAGAATAGGCAAGCTTTTGTAAATCCGCATCTAAAGACGTGACCAAGGTATCTCCCAGGATTTTTTCTGTTTTCGATTTCATTCATAAACTTCTGTAAGGGATTGATGCCGGAATTTGTGAGGTAATAATTTCCAAGAGATTCTATGCCGGTCTTTCCCTTTACGCTGTAGCCCACAGGATGGGCGAAAGCAGCACCTCCCGGATATTCTCTACTTTCCGTTCCGTCTTCTTTCGTCACGGTTTTTGCAATGACCATGCCGTCAGCCGTTTGAATTTCCCCCCTTACCGTCTTTTGCGCAAGATAATCAATTCTTGCATTATAAGGGCTTGCCATCTTATCTTCTGCTTGAAACAGGATGAAATGACAAAAATAGACAATCATAGCAAAGAATATGAGGGCAAAGAGATAGACGATCCCGAGCATTTCTCGATTTTGCTTTCTTCTTATCATGGCAAGTTTCGTTTCGGAAAGAACTTCCTCCCGTCTACTCTCCGCCTGTCTCTCTCTTTGCTTATTTATCTTCTCTGTATTCTTTTCGTTTCCTTTTCTGCTTCTTTTTCTCTTCGCTATCAACTCTACGCATCTTCTCCCTCCGACTCCATTTCCTGTTGTTCTGCGCTTTCTGCATCTTCCTCCATTTCTACCTCATCTTCCTGTCCTTGGATGATAAAGAGGGACTGGAAAAGGGCGAATACGATAAAACTGGAGATCAAACTGGATCCGCCGTAGCTCATAAAGGGAAGGGTTACGCCGGTGGAAGGTACAAACTTAATTGCGCCCTCCTATCGTGAGAATGACCTGAATGACATAGATTACGCTTAAGCCCAGAGCCACAAGCTTTATAGAAGGAGCTTTCCATATCTCTTCCCATCATCATCATTTGCATGAAAAGCAGGAAAGACAGATGAGAATCAGGCAAATGGCAACTATCCCCTCCCATTTTCTTCAGAAAGAGCGGAGAAGATAAAGTCATTTTCTACAATAGGGAATCTTGTTCGGGAAGTCCCTGAAAAAAAGCCCGAGACCCCAAAGAAGCCTCCCGGTACCTGATTGCAAAAAGAGATTGGGTAATCTGATAGCCCCTTTTCCCGCCATATCTCTCCAAGGGTCTATAAAGGCATAAACCCTTGTTCTTACATGAGAAAACAGGCCGTACGAGACAATTCCGGCCAGTGCGGATACCAATCCGCCTCCCAATAGATAAAGGATCTGATTTCTTGCAACATAAAGCATAAAAACATAGGAAATAAAAAAAGGAGCAAGGGCGGATCCCAGGTCCTTTACATAAAGCACCAAAAATAATGCCGTGCAAGGCCGCAACTATAGCAGAATGGATGACGCCATCCCGACCATGTTCTTCCGAGAGAATCCCCGCTATGGAAAAAACAAAGGAGAGCTTCACAAACTCCGATGCCTGAAAACGAAAGCCGAAAAGACTTACGCTCATTTTCGCGCCGAAGCTTACCGAGCCAATCACGAGTACAAGAAGAAGGGATACAATGCCGATTCCTGCAAAAGATATAGCGAAACTTCTGAAAAGTCCCAGATCTTATCCACAATATAGGGAATCACTAAAAACAAGGAGACTTGCCGCCATGGCAACCGCAAACTGTTTGATTGCCTTAGCTTCCTGCAGTCTTGCCAGAAGAATCCAGCCAAGAGCAAGAAAAAGACATTGATTATTCAGTCAGTACTTCATTGCAGAAAGGGGATAGAGCTTCTTCCATACAAGCGGATATAATCAGTAAAGAAGCTGCGGTAGATAAAAAAATAGATATAAAAAGAGATTTCCCGTCTGAAAATATAGCACCGCATAGGAAATAAAGTGAAGAAGAAGCAATATCTTATATAAAAAGACCGGATAGCTTCTTTTTCCCTCTCTGTAATCTATCGATAAATTTCAGAAACAGCCCGTAGCTGTATAAAAGCATTAAAAGAATGCTGACAATCTTGGCAAAACTGCTGAAGAGATTTCCCATACTTATCCCCCTTACTAAAACGCATACTCATGAAAGTTGCAATTTGGAAGCTATATTTCCAAACTGTTTCTTTCCTGAATTTCTCTACCTCTACTCAATTCCTTTATGAAAAATGCCCTCTGGTAAAAACTCTTATTCATCTTTCCCTGAAGAACCTCTTCCACTTCATTTTTACTCTCCACCGTAAACTCCAGGCGAAGACTATCCGGGCTTAAGAGCCGCTACTTCTTTTCCAAACCGAATAAAGAAAAAAACATCGGCATTGAAGATTTGATTATAGCAGAATTTACAATACAAACGAACAGATAATTCTTTATTTTGTCTGTCTTTTAATCCTAAAATATGGTTCTTTTTCGTGCATCCGTTTCTTGTTTTTTCCACACAGTTGGCACTCACCATCATGGGAAGATGGCCGTAAAGGAGAAGCTCCGTCGAAAGCCCGGCCTTTTTAGCCCAAGAAGAAAAATCCTTATCCTCCCGGAAATTCAGCTCTATCGGAAAAGTGATGGTCTCTGCACCAAAGTCCTTCCAAACCTCTAAAGCTGAGGCATTGTAGCTATAAAGCGTATAATCAAAAAAACAGAGTGAAAGTTTTTCTTTCCACTCTCTGTAAGACCGAAACCTGATCTAAGCTCCGAAACAAAAAAGGCGGAAAAAAAGAGAAGTTTCTTCATTTTCCGTAAGCCAAGAAAGACAGGTCTTTCCCGGGTCTTCCCGTCTTTCAATTCTTCGAAATCGAAGCGCAGCTTCTATCCCTCTTTCTTTTTATTTTTCTTGGCAAAGATCCGGATTTCCTCCTCCGAAAAAGAAGCTTCATCCAAATAAATACGCTGAATATTCTTCACCTTGAGACATGCTTCCAGCTGCTCTTCTCTTTCAACGGATACCGTTAAACTCCCGATTTCTCGGATTTCGTCTAAATTTGGCAAGAATAGCCTCCCTTACTCTTTCACATCCCTCTCTCCTTAAGGCATTTAAGGCGGAAAGGGGAATAAATACCTCTTCTTCTCCTGTAATACGCAGGCCTTTCGCATAAAAAGCAGCTGTTTCCAAGCTTTAAGAGCTGTTTTTCCATTTCTTCCCGAGCTGTAGCTCTCTGCTTCGCCTTTTCCACGGGCTGCTCTCCAAAAACGCTGATTCGGATATCTTCCTGTTCTAAGGACAGCTCTAAAACCGCACCGCTTTCCACCTTAAGCTCCATAGATAGGGGAAGCTTTCTTTCCCGCTCTTCCATGGATTTTCTTATAAAGGCAGTAAGCTCTTCCTCTTCTTTACGAAAAGGACGGTCGGCGAGAGCAATCATGTCCTTTGCATTGTGCTGATGTAAATAGGAAGTCTCTCCCCCCTGTCATACACCGCCTTTAAAAGCTGTTTGTCCTGTTCGGATACCGTATAGCTTTCCCCCCTTAATGCCAAATCAAGGTATTTTCGATAAACGGAAACCACGGTCGCCGTATACAGTTCCGACTTCATCCTTCCCTCAATTTTCAAAGAATAGGCACCGGCTTTTAAAATATCCTCTAAAGAATCCAGTGTATTCATATCCTTCATACTCAGGAAATTCCCCTTTTTCCCGCCTGTAGTATAAGGCAGGCGACAGGTTCCCGCGCATCGTCCTCTGTTTCCGGATCTCCCCCCGAGAAGAGAGGACATAAAGCAGGCTCCGGAATAACTGTAGCACATCGCGCCATGCACAAAAAAACTTCGAGTTCCGCGCCGGTATTCTCGTAAATGTCGGAAATATCTTTAAGAGATAGTTCTCTTGACAACACAATTCTCTCCATACCAAAAGAAGAGAGGAGCGAAACCGCCTCTCTCGTATTGGCTGTCATCTGGGTACTGGCATGCAGAGGTAAATCGGGATAAGCTTCCTTCAGAACTTTGGCTACACCGAGGTCCTGCACAATGACGGCATCCACTCCCGCTTCCACATAGGGATCCATGTATTCTAAAAAGCTTTTTCAAGCTCTCTCTCCTTAAACAGCGTATTCACCGTCATAAAAAGCTTCACCCCATAGAGATGGCAAAAACTCGATTGCTAAGAGGAGTTCATCTTCTTCCGATACGGAGGACTTCGCAAAGGCTCTTGCCGAATATTTCTGTCCACCCATATAAACAGCATCGGCTCCGGCAAAAACCGCAGCCTTACAAACTGAAAGGGAACCGGCAGGTGCTAAAAGCTCCGCCCTGTATTTTTCCCCCATTATTTTTCTCCTTTATTTCCTTCTGTCTCAAACAGTTTTTTCTGTGCTTTTTCTAGCTCCTGTAGAGCTCCGTCCAGCTTCATCTGTGACTTCACGAGATCATGCTTTAAGGAATAGATCTCCTTCTCCAGCTCTTCCTTTTCCTGCTCCGCCTTTCTCCGTCTTAGCCTGCTCCTGAAAAAGGTCATCACAAATGTTGAGTTGCAAGAGAATGGAGCGAAGGTCCTCATCCAATAATCTGTAGTTTTTAAATTCCTTTTTAAAAGAAGTAATCTTTGCATTTAAATAATTGGAAACACTGACAAGATAAGCCTCCGACTCTGTTCCGCTTACCCTGACTATCTTTCCGTCAATGATTACATCTACTGTATTTTTATCTCCCATTGCTTCTCACCTTTTCTCGATTATTGGACCAGACCTAAATGTCTGTATGCACTTTCTGTTGCGACTCTGCCTCTTTTTGTGCGATCAATGAGGCCTTGCAGTAAAAGATACGGCTCAATCATATCTTCTACCGTTCCGCTGTCTTCTCCGAGACTGACTGCCAAAGTTTCGAGGCCCTACGGGGCCACCGGAATATTTATCTACAATGGCTGTAAGATAAGCCCTGTCGTTTTGGTCGAGCCCCAGCTTATCGACATTCAGTAAATCCAGACTTTCCTCCGCCACTTCTTTGGTAATCACACCTTCGTACTTTACATCCGCAAAATCCCGGATTCTGCGAAGCGAGACGATTGGCAAGTCGCGGTGTTCCTCTGGAACGCATGGCAATACTTTTTGCCCCGTCCTCTTCAATCGGAACGGAAAGTACCTTGGCACTGCGAAGCACAATTTTCGTGAGTTCTTCCTTCTTGTAAAATTCCAGCTTACTGATGATTCCGAAACGATCTCTTAAGGGTGCCGATAAAAGGCCGGCTCTAGTCGTTGCACCGATTAAAGTAAAATGTGGCAGCTCAAAGCGAAGGGAACGGGTACTGCTTTCCTTTCCAAGAAGTACATCGATTGCAAAAATCCTCCATGGCAGGGGTAAAGTACTTCCTCCACCTGACGATTCAATCTGTGAATCTCATCAACAAAAGTACATCTCCTTCGGAAAGACTGTTTAAAAATAGCAGCCATTTCTCCCGGCTTTTCAATCGCCGGCCCGGAGGTAATCTTGCAATTTACGCCAAGCTCATTCGCAATAATATTGGAAATCGTCGTCTTTCCAAGTCCGGGAGGACCATAAAAAGGCAATGATCCAGGCTTTGTTTTTCTTTTTTTGCCGCTTCGATATAAATCGAGAGCATTTCCTTCAGCTTTTTCCTGACCCTATATAGTCGGAAAGCATTTTTGGGACGAATCTTCGGCTCATACACCAAATCTTCCCGGCTTTCCTCCGTCTGAATTAGTCTTCTTTCCATCCCCATTCCTTAAAAAAAGCGAGTTTCCGTAAAGGCGGATCGTAATATTTCCTCCGCATTCATCTCCTCTACATTCGGTAACTTAACGATGGCCGTCCTTGCCTCTCCTGTTTATATCCAAGAGAAAGTAAGGCCTCCATAGCTTCCTGCATGGCCTCACTAAAGCCTCCGGAAATGAGCGGCTCTTCGTTTTCCACTGCCCCCCGGCAGCGCATCTTCTACCTGTAATTTATCCTTTAATTCGAGTATCAAACGTTCTGCAGACTTCTTTCCGAGACCCGGTGCCTTTTGAATGCGCTTAGCGTCTGCAGTAAAGAATCAGAGCAAATCAGTTCCTCTCGTCTAAAAAGGTAGAAAGAATTCCCAATGCAGTCTTTGCTCCGATTCCCGAAACGGAAATGAGTTGCATGAAGAACTCCCTATCTTTCTCCGTGAAAAAACCGAACAAATCCTGTCCATCTTCCCGTACTGAAAAATAGGTATGTAAGAGGATTTCATCTCCAATAGCCGGAGCCTCAGATAACACGGAAATCGGCACTCTTACGCCGTACCCCAAGCCCCCTGCCTCTATAATCAGACTATCCTCTTTTTTTCTCTCAAAATCCCATGTACAAAAACGAATCATGTATTCTCTTAGGCCCACTCAAGTTTTCTTTTCCCGGCAGCCGCTTCAAAGTGATACTTTACCAGTCCGGTATCAATGCCCTGGAAACTCTCCCGCCTTATACTCAAAGTGCACGGTGTTGCCCTTTCCTTTGATGTAGAAGGACTGACGATTGAAGGCAGTCGGTGCCATAAGAGCGTACTCTACGCCGTCCTTTAAACCACTGCGGTGCCTCTCCCTTCGTAAGAGCAAACCTCGAAGTCATCCTTACTGTGGTGCACACTTCCCTGCTCTTCGCCATAGCCAATAGAAATCACGCCGTATACCGTATGATTCGGGCACTCCTTCTTTACGGCATCCTTATTAAAGCTTGCGCCTACCCACCAGGTATTTAAACCGAGTTCCTGCGCATAGAGCATGATGTCTGCACTGGCATAGCCGATTTTCTCTTCTACCCCTTCAGCTGGATCTGCAGCAAGGATAATGAAGTTCTTGGCATTCTTCGTGATCAGCTTATCGATTAACTCTGCAAAGGCGGTACCGTCTTCCGTACGCAGTACCAGATTTAAATGATGCTCTTTATTTAAAGCCTCAATTCTTTCATTCAGCTTTTTTACAATATCATCCGGTAAAACAGTATCCTTATACTTTCTTACCATGTGTCTTTTCTCCATAGCCTCTCTGATTGTCATTGCTCTCCTCCTTAAAATGTATGACTATATGTATTTTTTGAAAATAGATATCAACTTCATCAGTATAGCTTTTTTTTATCTTATTCGCTACCTCTTATTAACAGCTAAATGCATTATTCCTGTTGAAGTGTCATTATGCACATTGAAATGGAATTATTCTTAGCGAAGTACCATTATACACATAGTGAAGGAGAATTATTCATATCGAAGTGCCACAATCGGATCTTCCTTCGCCGCCTTATTGGCAGGGATAAATTCCCGAAGAAAACACCGACAATAGCAGAAAAAGACAACGGCAATGATTACAATAGCCGGGCTTTTACCACCACGGTCAGGTTAAATGCCATAGCCCCAAGATGTACAAGCGCACTCGCAAGAATCACGCCGATAAGTCCCTCCCAGTGCAGATAGCAGTGCCGATTCCGTAAGGAACTGCACGAGAATATCTCCTCGACTTGCACCAAGCGCCTTTCGAATACCGATTTCTCTGGTCCTTTCCGTAACCGTAACCAGCATAATATTCATAATGCCGATACCGCCTACTAAAAGAGAAATCGCAGCAATACCTCCGATTGCCGCGGAAATTCCTCTCATAACACCATCCACCTGCTTTCATTTCATCCTGAACGGAACCAAATATACCAGTCCTCAGGGTTTACGATTTTTCACACGGGAAAAATAATTCTTGATATCTGTATTTAAAGCTATTCATTTCCTCTACTGTAAAATTCTTTTTCCCATAATAGCGAATTGTAGAGAAAGTATCTGCAGGTCCGGTAAGTATCGTCCACGGCACAAAAGCTTCTCCGTTTTGATCTTGTGAGCCCCTAAGCAGTTTTTCGATAGGACTCAAATCCTTTTCGATAGACCGCAATAACGGAAAAAAATCCTGTACCTCTCCATGAAAGTCCGCTCGAAAATGTTTTCCAGTGGCATTTTCAGTACCGAAAAAGCTTTAGTGCCGTGTTCTCGGAAATCATGACGACAGGCTTCCTCTCACTCACATCCTTCTCCGAAAAATGTCCCTTCCATTTAAATATTTTTCAAAAGGCTGAAAAATCGGTAAAATTGTGCTCCACACCGGAAAGTCCCACCTTCAATCGATTTCTTCCCACCTTTGACATCAATGCTTTCATAGGGGTGTTGTCCGCATAGTCAATGCGACTGCCGAAAAATCCTTTTTAAAATTATTAAAAATCATCCAAAGTGAATTCATCACTCTCTCGCAGATCATTCCAATCCATATAAGGGACTAATCATGATATAAGCCTGTGTCACACCGTAATTTTTTTATACAGGTCTGAGAACATCTTTCGAATACTGTCCCCGATAGACACAATGGATATCACGGATCCGATACCGATGATGATTCCGAGCATGGTAAGCAGGGATCGCAGTTTATTGGCACGAAGAGAGCCCAGTGCCATCTTTACATTCTCAAGAAACATGACTTTCTCCTTTATACATACCCTCGAAAATACTCAAATCCCTAACCGGTGTCGGATTCTCATTTTTCTTATCGGAAATGAGCTTTCCGTCCGAAAAGCGAAGCATTCTGTCCGTATAGGCCGCAATATTTTCCTCATGCGTAACCACGACAACGGTTGCTCCCCGCCTTATGGAGGGCGGAGAACATTTCCATGATTTCCACGGAGCTTGCCGTATCCAGATTTCCTGTCGGCTCGTCGGCAAGAATCAGAGGCGGCTCATTGGTGAGAGCTCTTGCAATGGCTACACGTTGCCTCTGTCCTCCCGACATTTCATTCGGCTGATGGTGGATTCTTCCGCTAAGCCCTACCTTCTCCAGAAGCATAGCTGCACGCTTGCGCCGCTCTGCAGGAGACTTCTTATGCGCATAAATCATGGGGATTTCCACATTTCTAAGGGCGCTCATTCGACTGATTAAGTTAAAGCTTTGGAAGACAAAGCCAATTTTCTCATTTCTAACCTTATTTAAGGTGTTCGGATCCATGGCGGCAACATCTTCTCCGTCCAGAAAATAGTTTCCGAGGCTTGGCTTATCGAGACAACCCAGTATATTCATAAGCGTTGATTTTCCGGATCCGGACTGTCCCATGATAGCCACGAACTCTCCTCTTTTAATTTGCAGATTTATTTTGATTGAGTCCCAAGACCTTTACGGCTCCGGTATCATATATTTTCACTAAATTTTTTAGTTCAATGAGTACATCATTCATTTTTTCATCCTAGTTTGTTTTTACTACAACACCGCTTTCACTTGCACTGACACTTTCTCCCGTACTGTCCTTCGGCATCTCGCTAACCGCTAATCCTTCCGTAAGACTCGCATCCGGAGCACTTACAAAATGGGCGCCCTCTTTAAAGACAGCATCCTCTTTTAAAGGACTGACTTCTACGGAAACATCGCTTTCCACTCCGGTTTTTACCGGCACAATATGAATTTTTCCATCTTCCACAAAAAGCCATCTGACTGCTTCCATCTTCACCCGTAATTACTGCGGAAAGCGGAACCACAAAAGACATCCTTGGCCTCAGAAAGCACGATATCGGCTTTAGCGGTTATACCGGACAGGAGCCCCTTCTTATCTCCGTCTATTTTTATCTTAATCGGAATAACTCTTTCTGCGGTACTTCCGTTTTTCGCTTCTCCTGTCGGAGAAATGGAAGAAACCTCCCCTTCCAACTTTTCGTCTCCTAAAAATATCCGCACTGATAATCGCTTTCTGTCCCAGACTTAACTTTCCGATGGAATACTCGGAAACGCTGATGGAAAGTTCCAGTTGATCCAGATTCTCTACCGTAAACATGGGCTTTCCGTCCTGTAAGTTATCCGCAAACTGCCCGGCTTCCACGTTTACTCTGGTAATTGTTCCGGAAATGGGTGCCTTAATCTCAGCGGAATCTACGGCACTCTGTGCCTTTTTTTAAACCTTCTTCCGCGCTCTTAATCTGCAAATCATAACTCTCGGAAACCTGCACATTGCCTCCGCTTACCTTGAAGCTTCCGAGACTTGCCTTCGCATCCTTTAAGGCACTTTCCGCCTGCTCATATTCGCTTTGGGAAATATCACCGCTCTCAAAAGGCTGCTCTTCCTCTGGAAATCGAGAAGCGCATTGTTATAGGCAGTCTGCACTTTGGCATACTCTGCCTTGGTATTCTTCTGCGCATCTTCCTTATTGGCCTTTGCAAGATCAACCTGAGTTTTAGCCGCTTCCAAAGCTTCCTCCACATCCTTAGTATCGAGCTTTGCAATAAGCTGTCCTTCCGTGACCTTGTCTCCTTCCTTTACGAGAATTTCCTTTACCTTGGCATGGAGTGCCGAAGTAACATGCTGAGACTGGGTACCGGAAACAGGGACCGGAAAGGCTGAGTTTTTCCTGAATATCCGCTTTGGAAAGGCTCTCCGTATTGACAAGCATCCCACTAGCCTTACTCGGAAACAATAGATTTTTTTCAAAATAAAAAGAACAAAAAAAGAAGGAGAAGCCGAGGAATATCCACTTCTTCTTTCCTTTTTCTTCTTCGGCTTTTTCGTTCAGAAGCTTCTCTACCTTTTCTGAGATATCTCCTCCCTGCTTTTCTTCTTCCTTCATTTTTCTTCTCCTTAAACTTAAAAATTCAAATATTCTTGTGATAAACTATGCTTGCCTATTATAAAACAAAAAAACGGAAAAATAAATGTGAAAAATATAAAAAAATATTTTTTTAATATCTTGCATTTGGGGAGGACAGATGGAAATCATTCGAAAAGATTTAGCTTATACGGAAGATAGGGCTGCGTTGAAGTCCTCCTCTCCCTGCTTTTTGGGAATGTTTCCTTGGAAGACGCCCTGCTCTATGACATTGAAACGACAGGACTTAATCCGAAGGCTTCTCAGCTTTATCTCCTTGGTGTACTGCTTTTTCATAAAAGAAAATAGTGAATTCATCCAGTATTTTGCCGAAAGCGTCCGTGACGAAGAGGAAATTTTTGGAACAGTTTTTTTCAGCTTTGTCAAACAAAAGAAAGTTCTCATCAGCTTTAATGGAGAAGGCTTTGATAACCGTTTTATTGAGGCCATGTCCAAGTCCTATGGAAAGCTTCCTCTTCACCTCTATTTAAAACAGCTTGATTTATTTAAACTGATTCGTAAAAGAAAAAAATTTTACGGATTGGAAAGTTGTTCTCTTAAATCCTGTGAACGGTTTTTAGGCATTTATCGTGAAGACCGGTGTAGCGGAGGCGAGCTGATTTCCGTATACCGGGAATATTTACAGGATAAAGACAGCAAAAAAAAGAATTCGTTGCTCCTTCATAATCGGGAGGATATTCAAAACCTTCCCGATCTCTTCTCCTTTTTAGCTTATGAAAATATCTTTCAGGGGAATATCAAATTCCAAACGGCAGAGTTCTTGGAAAGCGAGGAAATAAAAAAACTTTGCCTGCAGTATTATCTTCCCTCTCCTGTTCCCGTCCCTCTTACTCTTGCTCCGAAAAAAACTATCTTTTTAGAAATAAAAGACAAGTCGCTTATTCTTACTGTTCCTCTCTATCAGGGAGAACTTTGCTTTTTTTAAAGACTTTAAAGACTACGAATTTATCCCTCGGAAGACCGCGCAGTACACAAGTCTTTAGCCTCCATGTATCCGAAGGAAATGCGGGAGAAGGCCAAGGCTTCAACCGCCTATCAAAAAAATGAAGGCCTCTTTTCTTCCGGTATTTCAGGAAAAGAGAAAGTCTTCAAAAAAACGTATCAGGATAAAACAGTGCTTTATTCCTTTTTAAGGAAAAATACTTTTTGAGAGCATAAATCCTGTGGAATATCTGCTTAGCTTTCTAAAAATACATTTTTTTAATTTATAAGAATATGGCTATGTTTTTCGCTACTTTATATCCCTTTTCTATTTTTCGCTACTTTTTCTCCAGCCTCTCATTCACAAAAAGCAATGAGACCGCCCTTATCGATCATATCCTGTAAAAAGGGAGGAAAGACTGCCATATCGTAGCTTTTTCCGCTACTGATATCCCGAATTTTCCCGGCGGAAAAATCCACTTCTACTTCGTCTCCCTCTTTGATTTCCTTTGCCGCATCCGGGGGATTCTACAATGGCCAGACCGATGTTTATGGCATTTCGGAAGAAAATTCTGGCAAAGCTCTCCGCAATAATACAGGAAACGCCGAGAGTCCTTTAATACCTGCGGAGCATGCTCCCTGGAGGAACCGCAACCGAAGTTCTTTCCGGCAATCAGTATATCGCCCTTTTTCATCTTTTTATGGAAGTCCTTATCAATGTCCTCCATCGCATGTGTCGCCAGAAGACTTCGGTCCTGAATGGCCAGGTAACGCGCCGGAATAATCACATCCGTATCGACATTGTCCCCATATTTTATACAATTACCCCTTGCATTTTCCATACCGTTCCTCTCCTATTTCTCTTGCTAATTTTTCTTCGCTATCCATTTTTCATTTTTAAAACAAGATGTCTCAGGCTTCGCCTTAGCCACTTGTTAAGAATAAAAACAGTCTTTTCTCCACTAATGATTTCCATTTCTCAAAATTCTATTTTTCTTCGCTATAGATTTCTATTTTTTTGAAATAGTCCATATCCTTTTTCGCTAAATTCTTTATTGATTCCTGTTAAAAGACGGTCTTTCCTTACAGCCCCAGCTCTTTTCGGTCCTGCGATATAGCCTAAAATTGCCGATGCCGCTGCAACCTCCGGAGAAGCCAGATAGATTTCCGAGCTTGCGTCACCCATTCTTCCAACGAAGTTACGATTGGTGGTGGAAACGCATCTTTCATGCGGTGCCAAAATCCCCATATAGCCGCCAAGGCAAGGCCCGCAGGTCGGGGGTACTGACTACTGCCCCGGCCTCGATTAAGTCCTTGATATAGCCCTTTTCCATCGCTTCCAGATAAATCTTCTGCGTTGCCGGAATGACAATACAACGAAGATTTTCCGCAACATGACGACCTCTTAAAAAGCTCTGCGGAGACGGCAATATCCGATAAACGACCGTTTGTGCAAGAGCCGATAACAACCTGATCAATTGGAATTTTATCAAAAGTCCCGATTTCATGCGTATTTTCTGGTAAATGCGGAAAAAGCCACTGTAGACTGCAGTGTAGAGAGGTCTATCTCTATCACTCTCTCATACTTGGCATCCGAATCCGCTTCGTAAACGGTATAGGGCCTATTTCCATGCGCTTTCATGTACTCTATTGTTTTCTCGTCAACCGGGAAAATGCCGTTCTTTCCGCCCGCTTCAATCGCCATATTGCAGATGGCAAAGCGGTCGTCCATGGAAAGGGAAGAAACGCCTTCCCCGCTAAATTCGATAGACTCGTAAAGTGCGCCGTCCACTCCGATTTTTCCAATCAGGTGTAAGATTACATCCTTACCGCTGACATACTTTTGCAGCTTTCCTTTTAAGATGACCTGAATTGCGTTCGGCACCTTAAACCAAAGCTCCCCTGTAGCCATAGCGGCAGCCATATCCGTAGAGCCCACGCCGGTAGAAAAGGCTCCCAGTGCCCCGTAAGTACAGGTGTGAGAATCCGCACCGACAGAAAGCTCTCCGGCCGTAATCAGTCCCTGCTCCGGGATAAGAGCATGCTCAATTCCCATATTTCCCACATCATAATAATGCTTCAGACCGTTTTCCTTTGCATAATTTCGGCAGATCTGGGTACACTTTGCAGAAGTAATATCCTTGTTCGGCACAAAAGTGGTCCATGACAAAAACCACCTTATCTTTATCAAAGACACCTTTCCCTTGAATCTTCTCCCGCTCTCGAATCGCAACCGGAGTCGTGATGTCATTTCCATGAACCAAATCCACCTTTGCAAGAATCAGTTGACCGCTTTCCACCTTCTCCAGTCCTGCGTGCTTTGCCAAAATCTTTTGGCTCATCGTCATTCCCATCGTACTCTCCTTTATCTTCAGCATTTTTCAGAAAATACAGCTCACAACTACTCCGAAAAAATGTTTTCTCTTCTTCCTTTTTCTTCTTTGAACAAGATATACTGCGTAACGTCCATACTATATTCATTTCCAACGAGATATCGCACGCTTTGCGCACGATACTCGTTATGAATTTTAGAAAGCATTTAGATTGCTTTTCTTTACATACTAGCAAAAAGTCTTGCTATAATTAAAATACATTTTTTTAGATGTTTATTATTCCCTAAAGTTATTTCTATGAATAAGATATCTGAAATTTTTCACGTATTGCGAGAAAAATACATGAGAAAAAAACCGTAGAAGATTCTATCTATAACTTTACAAAAGAGGAATGCAAATATTTATCTGAAAATCCATTTTCAAAAAGGATCATTTCTAAACAAAGGAGTTATATGGAGCAAAATTTATCAACCTATCGTATTTTTGAAGTCGCAAAGCAAGGGAACATCTCAAAGGCTGCAGAATCCCTCTATATATCTCAACCTGCAATCTCCAAAACCATCGTGCGTCTGGAAGATAATCTGAATGTAAAACTCTTCAAGAGAAATTCCAGAGGTGTAAGTCTCACCGAAGAAGGAGAGGTTTTATTTCGTCACGTTCAGGAAGCCATTCATCATATTGAAGAAGCGGAAAATGCTCTGCAAAAAATGAAGGACTATCATATCGGACATCTTGACATCGGTGCCAGTACAACACTATGTCGTTATATCCTGCTTCCTTACTTGAAGAAGTTCATGGAAGAATTTCCGAATATTCAAATCAATTTAAAAAATCAAGATAGTGCAAAAAATATCCAGGTTTTGGAGGCGCAAGACATTGACATTGCACTGGTTGCCATCCCGAAGCACCTAAGTCCCAATCAAAAGGTTATTTTAGAGCAGGAGGTGGAGGATATTTTTGTTGCATCCCCTAAGTATATCGAGAATCTAAAAGCCCTTCACGGAAATAACTTTTCTCTTTTTCAAAATGCCACGGTGATGCTTATGGACGATAAAAATGTTTCCAGACACTACATCGATATGTATATCCGTGAAAATCAATTGGATTTTAAGCAGGTAATTGCCCTAAACACCATGGATTTACTGATAGATTTCGCGAAAGATTGATATGGGAATTTCCTGTGTTATCCGTTCCTTTGTGGAAAAAGATTTGGAAAATGGAAGTCTCGTGCAGATAGATATTGCTCCACCTATCCCTAGGAGAAAAATCGGCTTTATGTACCATGCCAATAACTGCTCAAAGTCGTTAGAGAGCTTTCTTTCCTTCTTGGAAAAAGAAAAGGATTAAGGATTATAAAGGGTAGTTTCATATAGAATCAAAATTACTATCGAGAAATATTCAAGTTAATGCTGCATTTTTACAATTCAAAACAATATAATTTTAATTTCAAAAACAGCAAAAAACTTGGATTGAACTCTCTCTATAAACTCGCTAGAATAGTAAGGTCTTTTTCTTAGCAATTCGTATCAAATATGTAAATAGCTTAAGAAATAGATATAAAACTCGAAAAAGGCACTTATCTTTTTTTAAAAATTTATGGATAGAAAGAAAGGATAAATATATGGCAGAACAAAAAAACAACTCCTGTTCCTCTCACTGCGGCTCCTGCTCCGCAAATTGCTCAAAAGTAGAACTGCGGGAATCGAAAAAGCTTCCTTTAGCGGAAGGCTCTTCCGTAAAGAAGGTCATCGGCATCGTATCCGGCAAGGGCGGCGTAGGTAAGTCTACCGTCTGCTCTCTTCTTGCTTCCGCAATGAACAAGGAGGGTTTCCATGTCGGTATTTTGGATGCGGATATTACCGGTCCTTCCATTCCGAAGGCATTCGGTCTCCTGCATGACGGTGTAGCCTTAAGTGAGGACGGAAAGTCCATGGTGCCGGAAACCAGTAATGGCGGTGTGGAAATCATTTCCACCAATCTTCTTTTGGAAAATGAAACCGATCCCGTAATATGGAGAGGTTCCATGATTGCCAATGCAGTAAAGCAGTTCTGGCAGGAGGTCGAATGGAGGGAAATTGACTATCTCTTTGTAGATATGCCTCCCGGAACAGGCGATGTACCTCTTACCGTATTTCAGTCTCTTCCGATTGACGGCGTAATCATTGTAACTTCTCCTCAGGACTTGGTATCCATGATTGTGGAAAAGGCAGTTCGTATGGCAGAGAAAATGCATGTGCCAATTCTCGGTATTGTAGAAAATATGTCTTATCTCCTCTGTCCGCACTGTAATGAGAAAATCGATGTCTTCGGAGAAAGCCATATTGAAGAGCTTTGTCAGAAGGAAGGCTTGGAGCTTCTTGCAAAGCTTCCCATCGATCCACAAAATGCTTCTTTTATGGATGCCGGTGCTGTGGAAGCCATTGATACGAAGGAAAGCCTGAAGGATGCCGTAGCTTGCTTAAAAAGGCTTATTAAGGACTAATCTTTCACTATGCTAGAGCAAACGAGATATCGCACACTTAACATACCTTCCTGACGATGATGAATCGGAGCTAACATTTTTCAAATGTCAGCTCCGATACTGGCTAAAGTCCATTAATATAAAAGCTGTAAGCGGATTTCGCCTACAGCTTTTTTATAACCTTTCAGAACAAAGATTCCGGAACGCTTGTTCCCTCTCCCAGACCTGTAGAAATTGCTTCTAACACAGCCTTTAAAGCATCTTCTTCATCAACACCGTTGCATTCCACTCTCACCGTACTCCCCTTCTTTACACCGGCAGCCATGACATTTAAAACAGACTTTCCAATAATCTTTCTTTCTCCATAATAGAGTATGATTTCACTCTTAAAGCGAATACAGGTCTGTGTTAAAAACACCTGCGGGACGAAGATGCAGCCCGGACTCATTGATAATTTTTCACTTCTGCACTTACCATATTTCCCCCTTTTTTCGTACTCTGAACTATTCTATACTCATTCCTGTTCTCTTGATTCTACATTTTTATACTTTCGTATTCCAAAAATTTACTGAATACTCTCTTTTTCCCTGTTTCTGCGAAGACTCTCCGCCTTGGAGAAATTCGCAACCAGCAGTAGTCCTGTCTGTAAAGCTCATATTGCTTTCGAAAGTTCAACCGAACGGAGGTACCGTCCTTTCTTTTTTTAAAGTCGGATGGCAGGAAGGAAATACCGTAATTTTTCCCAATTTCCATTCCCAGCTTATTGAGCCTTTCTGCATCCTTTAAAGGAGAAATACTTAAGCTGGTACAGTAATAATCAAAGGGATTTTCCGGTTTTCCTTATTCCATCTCGAAGCGAAAGCTGCAGTTTCCTCCAAACGAAGCTGAAAACAGGCTGTACATCTCTCGCCTCTCTCCGGTTCCTTTTCCAGTCCTTTGGCAATGTCTAAAAACTCCCTATGTATATAGCTGGTCACGATACAGTGAATGGGAAGTCCCATTTCTTTTACCAATCTTTTACACTCATCTGCTCGACGTTGAAATTCCGTCTCATTTTCAATGTTTGGATTGTAAAAAAACAAAGTAATATCAAAAATCTACAAGGGACTCCAGCACAGCCGTAGAACAGGGAGCACAACAGGCATGAAGTAAGAGCTTCGGCTTAGAGCTTCCACTATTCTCCCTTATGACCGCTTCCATCAGGAGCTCATAATTCTTTTTACTACTCATAAATATCTTACTGCAGGAAATCTCGTATACGCTTGGAACGAACCGGGTTTCTAAGCTTTCTAAGGGCCTTTGCTTCAATCTGACGAATACGCTCACGCGTTACGTTAAATTCTCTTCCCACTTCTTCGAGGGTTCTCGGATGTCCGTCCTCTAATCCGAAACGAAGAACAATAACCTGTCTTTCTCTTTCCTTTAAATCGTCCAAAAGGCTGTCAATATGCTCTCTTAACATAACGGATTCCACATTTCCCTCCGGAGATAAAACATTGGCATCCGCCACAAAATCTCCTAAGTTGGAATCATCTTCCTCTCCGATTGGGGTTTCCAAAGATGCCGGTTCTCTTGCAATCTGCATGATTTCCTGCACCTTTTCCTCTGTCATATCAAGATGCTCTGCAAGCTCCTTTACTGAAGGCTCGTAGCCAAGCTCCAGCGTTAACTTTCTCTGCATCTTGGACATCTTGTTGATGGTTTCTACCATATGTACCGGCACACGGATAGTTCTTGCCTGATCGGCTAAAGCACGTGTTACGGATTGACGAATCCACCAAGTTGCATAGGTGGAAAGCTTGAATCCCTTCTCCGGATCAAACTTTTCTACGCCTTTAATGAGACCCAAGTTTCCTTCCTGGACTAAATCCAAGAAGCTCATGCCTCGCCCTGTATAGCGTTTAGCAATGGAAACAACAAGACGGAGATTGGCTTCAATCAGTCTCTGCTTAGCATACTCGTCTCCTTCCTGCTTCTTCATAGCAAGAGAATATTCTTCTTCCGCTGTAAGAAGGGGGACAGTACCGATTTCCTTAAGATACATGCGAACAGGATCTTCCGTTCCGATTCCTTCCAGAAGATCAACCGCATCTAAATCAATATCTTCGCCATCCTCTTCCTTAGAAAAGTCTTCGTCTTCAAGGGGCAAGAAGCTCATCCTCCGTATCTTCCTTCTCCACGCCTTTTTCCAGTTTCTTTAGGGCGTCCTCATCAACAGTAGGAATTACTTCGAGACCTTTATTTTTCCAAAAGAAGTAGAAAACTCTCCATCTGTTCTTCCGTGAGAGACAGGTCTTTTTACCATGTCCTGAACCTCACCCATATCGATGGAGTTCTTGTTCCCCTTCGCTTTACTCATTAATGTTTCGATGATTTTCTCTAATTCTTCTCTATCCAAGTTAAATTCCTTTCTTTAGGACTAAGTCCAAAGGCTGATGCCGGAAACAACGCTAAGCACCAATAAAGCAAAACACAATGCCAGTTGAAAATATTTTTCTTTTCCTTCTTCCGCTCTTCTTTGCATAAAATTAATACTTCGTAAAACAAAGGCAAAGAAAAAGATAAAAGGAAAAAGCACTTTGTTTTCATCCGGATTACTAAGCGCCATTACAGCCATAATAAAAAAATCAGCAAAGCGATAACACCGTACAAAATATCTAAATTATGGCTGGGAATCTTCCCGCGAGACTTGCCATTCATCAACAATTCCTCCCGGAAGATAGCTTCTCTATCCCCTTTGCTCTTTGTCTATACACTTCATACATTACAATACTCCCTGCTGTAGCAACGTTTAAAGACTCAATACTTCCCATCATCGGAATCCGAATTTTTTCATCCGCTAAACGGCTCAGTTCATCACTTAGACCGTTTCCCTCATTTCCTAACATAAAGGCGGAGGAAGAAGAAAAAAATCACTCTCGTAAAAGTATTCCCTTCCCGCAAGATGCATAGCATAAAATGTAACGCCTTTTTTCTTCAGCTCTTCTACCGTGGATAAAAGATTCCCAATACTAAACGGAACACGGAAAAGAGAACCCATGGTGGAGCGCAAAACCTTCGGACTGAAAAGATCTGTACAGTTCCTGCTCAGGAAAAATATGAGAAACGCCCGCAGCCTCCGCTGTTCTAAATATGGTCCCAAGATTTCCGGGATCCTGTATATCCTCAAGTAGAAGAAAAAAATCTCCCTCCGCCTTCTTTTCCGTCGGGATCTTCAGCTTTGCCACAATCCCCTGCTGACTTTCCGTATTGGAAATACTCTCCATAGCCCGCTTACTCAGTAAAATGATCCGCTCATCCTCTTTGGAAAGTCCATGCGGAAGTTCTCCGCGATAATCTTCCCCTAAAAAAATATCTGTACAAAGAGAAGAAAGAGGCAAATCCCTTAATAAGCGTTCTCCCTCTCCAACAAAAATATCCTTCCTCTCTTCTTTTTTTGGCCTTCTTACCAAGCTCTCGAATCTCTTTAAGCAATGCATTTGCAGGTGAATCAATTCTTCGCATCCCCTACCTGTCTTTCTGATAAGCCATAGGTGTATCGCAGACCCTACCCACAATACTACTTTGAATTAAGAGTATAACAAAGTTTCTTTTCTTCGTCTATAAGCTGGATTCAATTTCTTCCAACTCTTTCAGCCATATTTGAGAGGATGCATCACTGGCCTGCCGTAAGTCTCCGCGGGGAGAAAGACCGATTCTTCCCACCTTTGGGCCATCCGGTGTACAGGAACGTTTAAACTGTTGTGCAAAAAAATCTTTTTATAGAATATTTTCAAGCAATTCAAAAATCTGCACCGGAGTATATACTATTTCCTCAGCATCCCTACTATAATACTTCAGGTTTTCCTTTGAAAATGCATGACAGGCAAGGAAAAAGACTTTTTTTGCCGAAAAACCGTAGCGAAGATGCATATAGAGGAAGAAATCATGTAATGCATAGGGTCCCAATATTTCCTCCGTCTTTTGCTGAATTTCCCCTTTTTTTCATTAGGAGGCATAAGCTCCGGGCTAACCGGTACATGAATAATCTTCTCCACTGTTTTCTTAAGCTCTTCTACCTGCTTCTTTTCCTTTTTATCCTTGGAGGCATACTCCAAGTCCTTTACAAAGCTATGCAATATAAGCGGTATAGCAGTTTTTGGTACATCACAGTTCACACTATACATAGACATGTGGTCTCCATTATAAGTGGAAAAAAACCTAAAGCAGACTCCGATAAATCTCCTGTACCGATTAAAAGTGCCCCTCCTTATTTGCAAGATCCATCAGAATCTGTGTACGCTCCTGGCTTGCGCATTCTCATAAACTACATCTCTTTTATTTTCATCATAAGAAATATCCTTAAAATGCTGTAAAACCGCATCATGAATAGGAATCTCCCGCATATCGGTACCGAGAATCCTTGCCGATTCCAAAGCATTACTATGCGTAATTTCACTTGTTCCGAAAGACGGCATAGTTACAGCAATAATGTTCTTTAAATCATAACCCAAAAAGCTGAAAAACATTTTACAGCAACAAAAAAAGCGCCAAAGTGGAATCTAAACCTCCGCTAAGTCCCAAAAATTACCTTTTTAGCTCCAATATGCTGAAGTCTTTTTCTTCAGACCATGCGCCTGAATACTGAGAATTTCCTCTCCACGTTCAAAGTCCTTGGAACTATCCACTGGAAGAAAAAGGCATTGGATTGATAAATCGCTTTTAAGATCAGTCTCTTTTTCTTTCTTGCTCGATTCCACTTCCTTAGCACCGGCCTTTTTCGCCAGTTAAACCTCTCCTTGTTCCCGCTTTTCGTTCAACCTCGTCCAGTTGCTTTACGGAAATACCCTGTGCAAGATAATCTGCTTTTAAACAAGGTAAAGGGAACCTGCACAGCATTTTCCTCCACGGTTTCAAAGGTGTTTTGCTTGATTCTCTCTCTCCATAAAACGGATAAATCAATCTCCCCAAAAAGTCATCCCCTCATAAAAGCGTGGAGATTCCGCAAGAATTTTTCCATTCTCTGCAACCATGCTGTGAGCAGAAAAAAACCATATCCTGCGTAGATTCGGACGGTCCCGCACTGGTATAGACATAGGCATTATGCAAACAACCGCTGGAATGCTGCACAAGAGCTCTTCTGCTGTCATTTTTTTTAATAAGTGCATCGGAAGCCGTAGTATTGGCAATGACTGTTGCCCCCATCAGGCAATGCGTAACAGAGGGAGGATTCGGTACCCAAAGATCTTCGCAGATTTCCACCGCAAGGCGGAAGCGTTCGTCATGATCTGCAATAAAGTGTAGGTGCATTCCGAAAGGAATATCTCCATCCTTTTCTAAAAAATCCTGAATCCACTCCACTTCCTCTCTTCCTTCTTGGAAATAACGCTCCTCATAAAACTCACTATGATTCGGAAGATGTCTTTTCGGCACAATTCCCAGAATCATACCTCCCTGCATAACTACTGCCGTATTAAACAGCTTTCCTTTATGAACCAGCGGATATCCGATGACAAAAGAGCACAGGACTTTTCTTCGTTTTCACGGAAAAATATTTTTTTAAAAGCCTTTTTACAGGCCTCTTGCAGACTTTCCTGCAGAAGCAAATCATTTGCAGTATAGCCGGAGACGGAAAGCTCCGGATACACCAAAAAGAGACAGCTTCCTTTTTCCGCCTCCTTAGCCCATTTCAGCATCTCCTCCACATTATAAAAACGGATCTGCTACCTTTACATTTCGGACTCACTGCCGCTACTCTTACGAAATCCTTCATTCTTTGCTCCTACTCTTCTTATATTTGCATATTCTAATACTTATCTTTTTATGCTTTTTCTTTTTGTATATTCATTACCGGATCCACTTTTCGCGGGAATAAAGCTGCATTTCCTTTTATCAACTTTTTCAGGGCAATCCAAAAGAAGCACAGTCCTCTTCCCTTCTTTTTGTACTAAGTAAAAAAATAATGCGGATTTTCTCCGAAACCGGCAAGATCTAAAAACAGCTGCTCCGTTCCTTTGGTACTGCTCTTTTGTCTCCTCACTAAAGGGTCGAATCTCCAGCACTTCTTCCTTACCGCATTGTATCAGTTTCTTCCTACTGCTCTTGTGGTAAACAACATCAACGCTCAAATCTCCCGCCATATAAAGGTACTCATATTCTTTGTCACTTCTTGTCCACAGAAAATAGGATATAGGAAGTGAAATAACACAGAATAAAAGAGGAATAGAAAATAAAGAAAGAATAAAAAAACGAAAAGAAAGGGAGAGCTATTGCCACTCCCTTTCCATATATTCTTTCGTTCCTTTTTCCCTTTAACAAGATGCTCAATATAGTTTTCCATGGGAAAAATCTCCTTCTACGTCTGCAAAAGTCAAAAGGAAATTACATCATTCCGCCCATTCCGCCGGGAACCTGAGGCATTGCGGGCTGCGCTTCCTTGATCTCAGCCACTACGGACTCTGTGGTCAGAAGAGATGCGGAAACCGATGCGGCATTCTGCAATGCAGTTCTTGCAACCTTAGCCGGATCAATGATACCTGCATCCATCATATTTACATACTCTTCCTTATAAGCATCGAAACCGAAGTTTAGCTTGCTTTCCTTTACCTTATTAACGATTACAGCACCCTCTAAGCCTGCATTATATGCAATTGTGAACATCGGTGCTTCCAGAGCCTTTAAAACAATTCTTGCACCGGTCTTCTCATCTCCTTCAAGCTTCTCTACTACCTTCTCTACAGCAGCCTGCGCATGGATATAAGCAGATCCGCCACCTGCGATAACGCCCTCTTCCACAGCAGCACGGTAGCATTCAAAGCATCTTCCATACGAAGCTTTGCTTCCTTCATCTCCGTCTCTGTTGCAGCACCTACACGGATAACAGCTACACCGCCGGAAAGCTTAGCGAGTCTTTCCTGTAACTTTTCTTTATCGAAGTCGGAAGTAGTTGTCTCAATCTGTCCTCTAATCTGGGCAATTCGATCGTTAATCTCCTTCTTCTTTCCTAAGCCCTCTACAAGAGTGGTCTTTTCCTTACTTACCTTAACAGACTTAGCTCTACCGCATTGCTCAATCGTAGCATCCTTTAAGTCTAAGCCAAGTTCCTCGGAGATCACCTCACCGCCGGTTAAGATGGCAATGTCTTTCAGCATTTCCTTTCTTCTGTCGCCATAGCCCGGAGCCTTCACAGCAACTACGTTGAAGGTACCTCTTAACTTGTTGACAATCAAGGTGGTTAATGCCTCGCCCTCAATATCTTCCGCAATAATCAGAAGCTTTGCACCGGTCTTAACGACCTGCTCAAGAAGCGGAAGAATATCCTGAATGTTGGAAATCTTCTTATCGGTAATCAGAATATACGGATCGTCCAGATTGGCTTCCATCTTTTCCATATCGGTGCTCATGTATGCACTGATATAGCCGCGGTCAAATTCCATACCTTCTACAAGGTCCAGCTCGGTCTGCATGGTCTTGGACTCTTCAATGGTAATTACGCCGTCCTTCGATACCTTCTCCATAGCATCGGCAACCATCTCTCCTACAGCACTATCTCCTGCAGAAATACCGGCAACCTTCGCAATCTGGTCCTTCCCTTTACCTTGGAGCTCTGCTTCTGAATGCTTTCAACAGCAGCAAGAACCGCCTTCTTAATTCCCTTTCTTAAAACGATGGGATTAGCTCCTGCTTCAAGATTCTTTAACCCTTCACTAACAATAGCTTGTGCAAGAACTGTTGCAGTAGTCGTTCCGTCACCGGCTACATCATTGGTCTTGGATGCTACTTCACGAACCAGTTGTGCTCCCATATTCTCATACGGATCCTTTAATTCAATTTCCTTTGCAATGGAAACACCGTCGTTTGTGATAAGCGGTGAACCGAAGGACTTGTCAAGAACCACATTTCTTCCCTTTGGGTCCCAAAGTTACTTTCACGGTATTGGCAGCGGCATCCACACCGGCAGCCAAAGCCTTTCTAGCCTCTACTCCATATTTAATTTCCTTAGCCATATAAACCTCCTTGTGCGGAATATTCCTCCGCTAATCTTCTTGCTTTCGTTTTATACAAATTTCTCTATTTATACAATTTCAAACATCAAAGTCCGTAAATCCATTCTTAAAATCAACCGCTATAGTTACTCTACAATAGCCAAAAATATCACTTTGCTTTACTACGGTATACTTCTTACCTTCAAGCTCTACCTCTGTACCTGCATAACGGGAGAACAAAACATGCTGCCCCTTCTTTACCTGCATTGTAATATCCTTACCGTCTACTACGCCACCGGGTCCTACGGCAACCACAACAGCCTGTCCCGGCTTTTCCTTGTCATCCTGTCCGGGAAGGACAATACCGCTCTTCGTGGTTTCTTCCATCTTTTCCTTCTCTAAAAACAACTTTATCAAATAATGGAACTAATTTCATTGCTTACCTCCTTGCTAATCTGCATCCTCTGCAATCACGTATAAATCTTAACAACACTAGAAATTATAATGTCAGCTATTAGCAGTGTCAAGTATTGAGTGCTAAATTAACCTGTGAAGTTTTTCGTGAACAATGAATTGAATAAGTCACGTTGTTTTTTTATTAAAAAAATAATAAAATTTTTGATAAAAAGCAAAATTATTTTTTTCTTGTAAATTTATTGTTTTTTTGTATAATCATAGATGAAACTAGCAAGTTTCCTCGTAACATTTAGAAAAAAAGTTGCAAAAAAATCATTTGGAGGTTCGTTTTATGAAGAAGAAAATTCTTGTTGCCGGATTAATCGCTATGCTTTCTACAGCATCCGTAATACCAGTTTTTTTGCTAGAGGGCGCTATAGCTTGGGGAGGTTCCAGTACAAATGCAGCTGAAACTGATGGACATTGGGTAGCAAACAGAGACGGCTCTTGGTCTTTTGTAAGCAACCAAAACGGTGCTCCCATTAAGGGTTGGATTGTTAACCAGCACCAGTGGTACTTTATCGGTGATAACGGTCGTATGGTAACCGGTTGGCAGTTCCTGAACAAGTGTTGGTACTATTTCTCTGCTCAGAAAATGGAAAACCAGCCTGTAGGATCTCTTTATGTTAATAAGGTTACTCTGACGGATATCGTGTTGATTCCAACGGAATCTGGATTAGCTAATCAATCTATAGTAAAGATAGAAACCGAGCTGCATGTCAGCTCGGTTTTTTCATCTTTCAATATTGGGGGTTATAAGACAATATTTTATGATTGTAAGTCGAAAAAAACTAAATATTTCTCTAATTTAGAAACTATTTAGCAAGCAAAATCTTTAATCTCTCCATCGCTTCTTTTTGTTTTTTTCCTGCGTAGAAAAAAAGCAGTCAAACGGAAATATCCCTCTCCTGCTTCTCCAAATCCCACGCCCGGTGTTCCTACTACATAGATTTCTTCCAGAAGCTTATCAAAGAAATCCCAAGAACGAAGACCATTCGGACACTTCATCCAAACATAGGGAGAATTCTTTCCTCCGGTATAGTAGATTCCCAACTCGTCGAGCGTTTTCATAATCATCTTGGCATTTTCTTTGTAATAGTTGATATTCTCGTCTATCTCTTTTGCACCGTGCTCCGTAAAGACCGCAGCAGCAGCCTTTTGCACAATATAAGAAACACCGTTGAACTTTGTAGTCTGCCTCCTCAACCACATCTTTCTAAGAGACTGTCCTCCAAAAACAAGACTATCCGGTACAACGGTATATCCGCATCTTGTCCCGGTAAAGCCTGCCTTCTTGGAGAAGGAACAGAACTCAATAGCACAATTCTTAGCCCCGGGAATCTCATAGATAGAATGGGGTAAATCCCCTTCCACAAAGCATTCATAAGCTGCATCAAAAAGAATTACCGCATTTTTCTCCTTAGCATAGTTCACCCAAGCCGTAAGTCCTGTACGGTCATATACGGCACCTGTCGGATTATTCGGAGAACAAAGGTAAATCAAATCCGCCTTTACGGAAGAATCCGGCATGGGCAGAAAATCCATTTTCTTCTCCTGCACGTGCATAAAGAAGCTGATTTCCCTGCATGATATTTGTGTCAACATATACAGGATAAACCGGATCTGTAACCAAAGCAGTAATTCCTCTGTCAAAAAGGTCCAGTATATTCCCAAGGTCAGACTTTGCACCGTCGGAAATAAAAATCTCTTCTTTTTCCAAATCTACAGAAAAAAACTCTTGTAATATTCCTGAATCTTTTCTCTCAGAAAATCATAGCCCTGCTCCGGACCGTAGCCGTGGAAGCTTTCTGCAACGCCCATCTCATCCGAAGCTTCTTTCAGTGCCTTCACAACTTCCTTGGGCAGAGGCCTTGTAACATCTCCGATTCCCATACGAATCAGCTTATCCGCCTTTTTCAGGATGACTCTCCTGCCAGATACGAATACGCTTTGCTATTTCCGCAAAAAGATAACTCTCTTTTTACTTCCTGGTAGTGTGTATTTATCTTGATTCCCATTCCCTTATACTCCTTATATATAAGTTTTAATTTACGCGGGATAATGCGTATTATTAAAAGCTTAATTTCTCTAAAACTTCTTCCAGATACTTAATGCTCCACCACTTGGCAACAGGAAGATTCATATCACGGAAATTTCCGCAGTCATGCGCAGTGGCACCGGGAATATCTCCTTCAAATCCGCCGATGAAGGAAAAACAGAAATCAATAATTTCTGAATATCCTTACTTTCAAATCTCCTTTAAGAAGAAGATAGAAACCGGTACGACAGCCCATTGGTCCAAAGTACAGCACTCTTTCCTTCCACTCCTCGTCATTTCTGAGATAAGTGGCCGCAAGATGCTCTATGGCATGCATTGCCGCATTTTCCATTGCAGGCTCCGTATTCGGCTTCGTAAAGCGCAAGTCAAAGGTTGTTACAATCTCCGTTCCAACCTTGTCTTTTCTCGATACATAAACTCCCGGAAAAAAGACGGGTATGATCAATGGTAAAAACTCGTTATCTTTTTCCATCTTACACCTCTTCCGTAACAACAAGACCGGATCCTTCTTCTTTCACGGAATCTTCCAACTTCTTTGTGTCAGCGTTTCCGGTATTCCCGTCCTGAACATCTTTGTTCTCTTTACTGTCCACTACATCATCATCGTAGTAAAACTCCACATCCACATCTTCGCTGTCGACGGATTCTTCATCATCCATGAACTCACTTTTCTTCTTATCAAAGGCTTCACGAACTGCCTTATATGCATCCTTTCCTGCATCAACGGCAAGGTTCTTGGTATCCATAGCAAGATTCTTTGCCGCAAAACCGAGATCTTTCGCTACCGCTTTAAAATCTTCCTTTGTTCTGGAATCCTTTAAAATTGTATAAGAACGTTTTTGCAGAATCCTTCACCTCCATTGCAGAATCCACGACATCCGTAAAATCCTGATCCACTTCCTCTGAGAATTTCTGATACTTATAAAGATAGGAAAACCACGCCTGCAGCAGCGCCTGCAACAGCAGCCAAAAATACCAGAGAACCAAATTTTTTTGCCATGTTCTTCCTCCTTACATCCTTTATGAAAAAGATGATTTAATTAACATTGATAAATATACTTCGGTTAATATATTTCAATGAACGCCTCTATGTTAATTTACTTTGAAACTCGATTTCAAAGATACAATTCTGTTAAATATAGGATGTCCTTCTGTGGAATCCTTACAATCCACACAGAAATAACCGTTTTCGAACAAATTGGAAGCTTTCCAAAGGCTCCGCAGATTCCAAAATCTTCTCAGATAACAGTTCTTTACTGTAAGAGAATTCGGGTTAAAATTCAGGCTTCCGTCAGCATTCAGCTTTCCTTTTTCCTCATCAATCAGCTGCTCATAAAGACGAACCTCGGCAGTAAAAGCAGTTTTTGCATCTACCCAATGAATCGTTCCCTTGGCTTTTCTCTCGCTAAATCCGGAACCGGACTTTGTCGCGGGATCATAAGTGCAATGCACAACCGTAACATTTCCTTCTTCATCACATTCATAGGAAACAGCCTTCACAAAATAGGCCCCCATAAGACGAACTTCATTTTCCATGGTAAGTCTCTTGTACTTCTTCGGCGGATCTACCATAAAGTCGTCTCTTTCGATATAAAGCTCTTTAGAAAAATGGACTTCTCTCTCGCCTAAATCTTCATTCTCCAAGTTATTCGGAATATTGAGGATTTCTCCCTCGCCCTCATAGTTATCAATAATGAGCTTAATCGGATCAAGAATCGCCATATAACGAGGTTTCTTTAATTTCAAATCCTCACGAATGCAGTACTCTAAAAGGGAATAGTCACTGGAAGACTGGGCCTTGGAAATACCGGAAAGCTTCACAAACTGTGCCAAGCTTTCCTTTGTATAGCCCCTTCTTCTTAAAGCGGCAATGGTTACCAGTCGGGGATCGTCCCAACCGTCTACTATCTTATCTTCTACGAGCTTTTTAATATAGCGCTTTCCCGTTACTACGTTCGTCAGGTAAAGCTTTGCAAACTCTATCTGTCTCGGCGGGAAGGGAAACTCACACTCCTGCACCACCCAGTCATACAGCGGTCTGTGATCCTCAAATTCCAAAGTACAAAGGGAATGGCTGATTCCCTCTACCGCATCTTCAATAGGGTGCGCAAAATCATACATGGGATAAATACACCACTCATCCCCTGTATTGTGATGGCTCATGTGAGATACGCGGTAGAGAATCGGATCACGCATATTGATATTGGGGCTGGCCATATCAATCTTTGCACGAAGAGTCTTCTCTCCGTCCTGATATTTTCCTTCCTTCATTTCGGTAAATAAACGAAGGTTTTCTTCTATTGAACGATTGCGATAAGGACTTTCCTTACCGGGAGTATTATAATCTCCGCGATATTCCTTAATCTCCTCAGCAGTTAAATCATCTACAAAGGCCTTTCCTTTTTGAATCAAAAAAACTGCCTTTTCATACATAATGGGGAAATAATCCGATGCAAAAAACATCCTGTTTTCAAAATCTGCTCCGAGCCATTCCACATCCTTACGAATACTATCGACAAACTCGGTCTTTTTCTTTTACAGGATTCGTATCATCAAAACGCAAATTAAAAGGTACCGTTGTATTCCTGCGCGATACCGTAGTTTAGTAAAAATAGACTTTGCGTGTCCAATATGTAAAATAGCCGTTCGGTTCCGGGGGAAAACGAGTTTTTGATTTCCTTTACTTTTCCCTCTTTTAAATCCTCATCAATAAAATTCTCAATAAAATTCTTGGACTCCGGCTCTAAATTCGTACTCTCATCCGTAAAAGAACGATTCTCCTCTGCCATCTTCTCCTCCTGCTTTCTAATACAAGACTTCCTTCGAGTCTCCCCCGACAAAAGCACTTATATACCTAATATCGCTTTTAATCAAGGTATTATACCACAAAGAGAATTAAATTATCTATGTATTTCTTTTATGGAAAATGCCGACACGAATCTTTTTTTCATTCATGCCGGCATAGATTTATTTATCATAATTATTACTTCTAAAGCACGGAACTAAACTATTTCCTCTTTCTCACGGAAAAGCCGAAGCTTCGATACATTTCCCCAAAAGAAAAGTATTGTCCGTGAGAATAGCTTAGGAGTTTTGCTTTTTCCAGCTGCAGACGTCCTTTTGTATCCAGCAAACTGCTCTCCACATGAACCGCCATAACTTTTCCTAAAAACATATCGTGGCTTCCCAGCTCTAAAACCTGCTCTACCTTACATTCGATATTCACGGGACATTCGGAAATTAAAGGCACGGATACAGTGCTTGCCTTTTTCGGGATGCAAATGGAGAAGCTCCCACTTATTGACATTTTTTTCCCGGAAAGAACTCCCGCCTTATCCAGCTCCTTCACCATTCCTTCGGTAGGGAGATTTACAACAAATTCCCCTGTTTCCATAAGCATTGAATGAGATGCTCTATTTTTTCGTACTGATATGGAAAGCATGGGAGGGTCTGAGCATACCGTACCCGTCCATGCAATGGTTATCATATTGCTCTCTCCCGCTTTATTTTGGCAGCTCACCAAGACCGCCGGAACAGGGTAGAGCATATTTCCCGCTCTCCATAATTCTTTTGCCATACTATTTCCTTTCTTGAAGCAAGAAAACTTATTTTGAATAGTCAAACAAAAGATCCGGTAAAATGCCCTTTTGTTCCTTCCAAATCTTATCAATCTGCTGTTCCGGAACAGGACTTGTTCCTTTTTCCGCACTCAATTGTTACCGAAGGAACATTCAGTTTTCTTTCCGTAAAATCCTTAAATCCGCCCGCATGATTCTCGTTGTAATAATCTATTATGGCATAGTTGGAGTTCTTATGTACAATTTCCGCTAATCTTCTGGCGTCATTGACATAGGATCCCTCCCCAAAATACCAGTAAATTACTTCACCTTGAGTATGATAGCTTAAGGTACATTTAAAATTCTCCTTGCGTTGCAAATCAGCCAGTGCCTTGGATTCCATTTCAGACTCTGCGGCACTTCCCTTATACTCATCCTTAGACGGGTAGCCTTTTGCGATCTACTGTTTGTTCCCAATTGGCATCGAAATTCTTATTGAGGTTTAACACCTCTTGCATTATTTTTTTCCAGAGACGAAAATAACTTGCATAATCCGTTACATTTTCCCTCTTAGCCATATCCATAATGGAAGCACGCAATGCTTCCGATCCTATACCGCCTATCCCGTACTGCACAGAGAAATCCCGTCCGGATTTACCATGGGAACGAAATGAATACAGGTATTTTCAAGCATCTGCGCTATAGACTTACCTCCATATGTTTTCCCTGTCTTTTGCATCTCCAGCAGGCTTGCCACCTGTCGCATAGCCACTTTACAAACTATGTATTCTCGTGCATGAATCCCTGCATGAACCAAGATTTTCTTAGGAGCATTCGGATTCCCAACAATTACCCGGTACAGTTCTCTGCCATCCACCGTTTTTCCGAGAGAATCCAACTGCATAGTCGGATAAGTCTCTTTTAATTTCATCAAGTCGGAGGACAGCTCATTATAGCCGTAAAATTCATAAGAAGAAAAAAAGCATAGTCGGAAGGCAAAGGAATCTCTTCCCCTGATAAGACACCGGAGTAAACTTGGAAAGCCGACTCCGGTACATTTACGGAAGACTGTTCTTGTTCTCCCTTCCCAAGGTTCATTCCCGGTCCGGAAAGCACCGCCTGCTTGTCGTCCAAATCGGGACCGTCTGCAAAGCCCTTAAAAAAACAAAAAAATAGCTGAAAAACAAAAAGTAAAAATAAAGGCAATTCGTATATTCTTTTTCATTCTTCTCCCCCATAAGTTTGTAGAAATTCAGTTCTTTTTATTTTTAACAAAGTATGAAAAAGAACCTCTCTTTTTCTTACAAAAAAATGGATATCTTCTTTAAATATCCGTTTTTAGAAAAAAATACTGCCGTTATGATGGGTACAAAGATAACCGTAAATATTCCCGCTAAGACAATTGCAAGAGAAGACATAGCGCCTTCCACCTCTCCATATTCCAAAGCCTTTGCCGTGCCGATAGCATGGGATCCGGTTCCCAGCGCAAGACCTTTTTGCAATAGGATGACGAATCGGAAGAATTCGAAAAAAATCAAATCGGAAAGTATGCTTCCCAAAATACCGGTAATCACGATGGCAGCAACGGTGAGATTTACATAGCCACCGCTTGCCTCGGAAACCCCTATTCCGATTGCTGTCGTAATAGACTTCGGAAGTAAAGTAAAAAAATATGTTCCGATTTAAGTCGAAACAGAAGTCCCAAAAAAACAGAATGCTTCCCAAAGAAGTAAGTGTTCCAAGTAAGACGCTAAAAAAACAGCTTTAAAATTGTTTTTCAAAAGAGATATCTGCTTATAAAGCGGAATGGCCAGGCAGACTGTTGCCGGTGTCAAAAAATAACTTAACAGATCTGCTCCGTTCTGATACTCCTTATAAGGAATTCGAAATAAAACCAATATTGCCACGATAATGATTGTGGAAAGAAGTAGAGGATTTAAAAAGCTCCGATTTAAACTTCACTTTAATCTGTATCGAAAGAAGAAAAAAATAAAGATACTCAGTACGAAAGCCGAAATGCTCCGAGCTAAAAAAATCAATTCTTTTCATTTCTTACCCCTCCAAATCCTTTAAACCGCTTTTTGCATCTTCAAGAAGCAAAGATACCAGCTCCTCTTTCTGCTTTTTCTTTCTTGTCCATAGCTACTTCCGCTGAAAGCATTTTCCTTCAACTTATCTTCCTTTGATTCCGTTCTGCGAAGAATAAACTCTGCAGAGAGACCCGTGACGGAAATTACAAGAAACGTGGAAAAGAAAATAATTACCGTATAAGGTAAGAGAACCGGGAGCAAAAGCTTGGTTACAGTCATAATTCCCACTGCAGCGGGTAAAAAAACATGATGCTCATTGTTTCCAGAAGAAAAATCCCCGCAATCTCCACTTCGTCCAGACGAATAAGACCTCTCATTAAAAATAAGCATTAAAAATCAAACCGTAAACCCCTGCAGGAACAGGGAGAGGTAAAAGTTTATTCAAAAATCTCACCTATGAAAGTGAAAAAAATATAATCCATAGAGTTTGCCGAATTAATTTCATACACATTCCTCCTAATTAAAAACTTGTTTAGTTTATTCCTGATATAACAGTTTTTACAAGTACTGAAAAAAGCGGGAATAGTATTTTTTACAGTGCAAAAAAACACTTACTTATAATCTGTAGAGATTTATCCTTTACAAACGCGGTCGTCTAAGATACTATGCAGTCGTATCTTCAATTTTTATTGAAAAAGGGGACGAATTATGGATTTACAAAAACTCAACAACGAAAAATGATTACACTTTCCATGCTTATCGCTTTTACAAGTAGTTCTTACCAGAATATTTTCCATTAATGCATGGAATATCCGAATCGGTTTCGGTTTCATCCCGATGCTTTTTGCCGCATTGTATTTCGGTACATGGGAGTCAGTGACAGTGGCTGCTCTTGCCGATATTATCGGTAGTCTTGCTTTATCCAGCTACCCCTATTTCCCGGGATATACCTTCTCCATTGCCCTCTCTGCCTTTATTTTTGCTACAATTTTAAAACGCAACAAGAGCAGTCTTTCTATCTTTCTTGCCGTTCTTCTAACCCAGCTTGTTTGCAGTCTTCTCTTAAACAGCTTATGGATTTCCATCAACTCCGGCTCACCTCTTCTTCCCATCATGCTGACCAGATTGATTCAGGTGGGAATTAACGGCGCTATGCAATTCTTTACCATTCAGTTTATGGTTTACTTCTTAGAGAAAAAGGTTTCGTGTGACGGAGTTGAATTCATGACTTGGGAAGAGTGTATGGAAGCTCTCGGGACATCCGACATAGAGGAAAGTACCAAGCATAAACCGGATTCTCCCTCTTATATGGAACGTGATTTTTCCCCCTTAAAAGAGCTCTTAAGAAGATTAGGGAATCCGGAACGCTCTCTTCGATGTATTCATGTGGCCGGAAGCAATGGAAAGGGTTCCATTTGCATAAGCTTGCAAAAATATTCTCAGTCTCGCATCTTATAAGACAGGTCTATATATTTCTCCTCATCTTGAAAAGAGTGAATGAGCGCTTTACAATAGACGGAAAAAGAAATCGAAGATGAGAAGCTGCTTACGTATGCAAAAACGCATCCACGAAGAACTTCATTTCATGGAGAATAAGCCCAATGATTTTGACCTTCTAACCGCTCTTGCATTCTTATATTTCAACGAGGAGAAGGTTGATTTCCTGATTTTAGAAGTAGGACTTGGTGGACGTCTGGATTCTACCAATGTGATCGAGGATAAGCTTCTTGCTATTATTGCCCATATCGGACTGGAACATACTGCCCTCCTTGGCAAAAGCTTGGAAAAGATTGCCGGAGAAAAAGCGGGCATTATTGCTAAAAACCGTCCCGTTGTCGTTTTACGACAGGAGAAATCTGTTCTGGAGGTAATCCGGAAGGTTGCAAAAAGAAAAAAAGCAAAAACTAATTCTTACTGACGGTCGTCATCTGCATTCTTCTCCTTTTTCTGGAAAACGGATATCAATATTTCAGCTATCGCGAGCGTAATGACTATGCACTTTCCCTTCTCGGTGATTTTCAGCTGGACAATGCCATGGTCATTTGTGATGCCGTAGATTGTTTAAAAGCACAGGGCTACAAGATTTCGGAAGAAGCTGTAAAACTTGGCTTATATTCGGTGGAATGGAAGGGACGATTTGAAATCTTAAGTAAGAATCCACTTATTGTTTTGGACGGTGCTCATAATCCTCAGGCCGTAACCGCTTTGGTTCGCTCAATTGAAATGCTTTTTCCGGGATACAAGAAAAGGGTTTTTTTCTCCGTTATGGCAGATAAAAATTATATGGAAATGCTCAGGATATTAAAGAACAACAGTCTAAGCTTTACCTTCTTTCAGGTAGATGACGAGCGAGGTTTAAATGTAAACACTCTAAAATCGCAATGGGAGAAAGAATATGATGGAGAAATCTTTATCCCGGATAGTGCCGAAGCAGGCTTGGATTGGAATTTTGAAAAGGTTAAAAAAATGGAGACGTCAATACACTTCTCCTTTGTCTTGGATCCCTCTATCAGGTTTCCGGAATAAGAAATTATTTTAAGAAAGTTTTTAGCTTAAAAAAAGTATAAGCTTAAATATGGGAGGATTAATGATTAATCCTCCCATTCCTCTTCTTCCTCAAGATAAATCGATTCAAAGTATCCGGCCTTCGTATACTTCTCTTCTACCTCTGAAAGCTCTCTGATATGAGGAAATCCATCCGGACTTGTATCCGTTTCCTGCAGATTATGCACATAAAAAAGATAGAGTTCTCCATTCTTCACTTCCATGGAAGGTATTTTTCTCTGAAACATACTAAGAATCTCCCAGCAACTTAGAGGATTGTCATACTCTATTTCGAGCGCAAGAAATGCATTTTTCCCTCTTATAATATCCATAAACTTTTGCACCGACCGTATTTTTCTCCAAAGCTTTCCATATAAGCTAAAAGAATCTCCGACTCCTCAATCTCTGTTCCTTCCTCTAAATAGGAATCCGGATTCTCAACCAGGACTTTTACTGAATGAAAAGAATAATCTTTTAATTGAATAAAATCCATCAGGTTATAAAAATGCAGTCTCAAAAAGCCACATTATTCTTCTTCGCAAATTCTTCCAAAAACAGTATCATATCCTGCCGGTAGATGTAATTTTTTTCCATAAAAATTCTTTTGCTCTCTTTCTTCTATCTTGATTTAAATACTCAAAAACATACGATAATTCTATTTTTATAATAATTTATAATAGATTCTTTTTTTACTCTTTCTTTTTTTCCTTGTTTTTGCATTAGGATATAGGCAAACTTGCTTAAGTTTTACTATACTTGCAGATTGTACACAAGTGCTTTTTTGAAAGGATGGAGAGTCAAATGAGGTTGTTGGAAGAGCGAATTAAAGAAGATGGTCAAGTTAGACCGGGAAACATTTTTAAAGGTGGACAGCTTTTTGAATCACCAATTGGATGTAAGCCTGCTGGAACAATTGGGTAAGGAATTCTTTGAAAGATTTAAGGATAAAGGCATTACAAGGATTCTTACGATAGAGGCTTCGGGCATTGCACTTGCCTGTCTGGCTGCACAGTATTTTAAAGTCCCGGTTGTATTTGCAAAAAAGGCAAAAAGTAAAAATCTTGACGGGGAGCTCTACACCTCTACAGTTCATTCTTTCACCTACGGTAAAGACTTTACCGTAACTCTTTCCAAGAAATTTTTGACTAAAGACGATACGGTTCTTCTTATTGATGATTTCTTAGCCGTAGGTAAAAGCAATGCGCGGGCTCATTGATATCTGCGGACAGGCAGAGGCAAATATTGCCGGCATCGGTATTGCAATTGAGAAGGGATTCCAGTCCGGAGGAAAAGAACTCCGCGAGATGGGCTTTGATGTCTATAGCCTGGCAATCATCGATGAAATGGACGATGAAGGTAATATTTCTTTCAAGGAGCAATAAAATTTTTTTAGTTTTACTTAGATATTACTTTAACAATGGAGAATAGAATAGATACCAGCCAGCTGTATAGCTTGAAAAAAATCCCGGACGAGAGTGTCCGGGATTTTCTTTATTATATATCTTCCTTTTTCCTTGCTCTCTTGAATTTTTCTCCTGCTCCTTGTTCTTTTTTTAATAATTGCGTTCAAGCGCATCCACATAATGCGATACAGAATCACAGTCAGAATAACAATAAAGAGAAAGGAAAGGAGCAGAAAGGGAATAATCCATTGCTTTATATCCATTATCCACGCCTCTCTCCAAGAACAAATCCAAATCTTGTGATGACTCCATCCTTGTCCTGCACAATTTCTTGTAAGTATAAATTCGGAAGGAAGGAAACAGCGTCCTTTGCTGTAATGTTCTCCAGATTTTCATCCAGATAGTGCATCATAGCATTCTCTGCCATCACAATCTCCGTTTCGTAGGCAGGATCACCGCTCGGACGTCCCTTCTTTTTCTGATAATATACCTTAGCCTTAAAGATGTACTTATTTCCATCCTTCTTTCTGTCTTTGCTTACAATGGCCAAAATGCTGTCCGGGTGTTCTTCATATAAAGCCTTTGCATCAAAAGAGCGATTTCCGTTTTGATCAAAATAGATTCCGTCACTATTGGACTGATTTTTTTAAGCATTTCTCCATTTTCATCAACATAGTACCGATTCTCAATCCATGCATCTCGTACCATATGTCCCTGCTCATCAAAATAATAGCTCTTTCCATCTAAATCCAAACGGCCGGTATGCATTTTTCCATCACTGTCCAGATAGTATTTTTCTCCGTCCAACTCTAGGAAACCGGTCTGCATAATTCCATTTTCATTGAAATAGTAATATGCATTATCTATGAGAGTCCAACCGATAGCCTGATCACCATTTTCATCTATATACCCTTTTCCGCCATCCAAGTCCACAAAGGAAGAAAGATGATATTTCTCTTTATCCAGGTCTACGGTAAAGCTTTTAGTGTAGAGCTCTCCTTTTTCACCGTCAGAGGCAAGTCCATAAGCCATCAAAGTATAGTTTCCGTTTCTCTTAATCGAAAATCGGTCCTGTATACTCTCTTTGGGATATTTCTTCTTTCCCGCCCGATAGGCTATAGATAATTTTTCCCGCCGGAACTGCTTTCCAGCTTGATTTCAAAGGAATCATGATACAGTTCTTCACGAATATCACTGCTAAGCTTTTGGATCTAAGAGATTTAAAAGCATCCTTTTAGCTCCTGATTATCGGAAAAAAATGCTTTTGTCCCTCCAAAAATACTGGCAATGGCATCCTCGTGCTTTCCGGCATTTTTTTCTGCGCTTCCGAAAGCAACAGATAGTACCTTGCATCGAGCTGAAAACTGCTTTTATCCTTTTCCAAGCTCTCTACAGCCTCGCTATATTTTTCTCCTTTTATGAACTGCTCTCCCTTTTTCAAGAAAGAATCATAACGAACCTTCGGTGAATTCAGATAGTTAATACCGGCAAAAGCCAAGAATTGCAACAGCTGCGGTGCAGGCAATAATCTTTTTACTCGGAAGACCTGATTTCAGCTCTTTCATAGATGTCGGCGGAACAGATGATTTATCTCTGAAATCATCCGGATCATCGGGAATCTCTCCGAAAAAATCTTCCTCATCCTTTTTCTCCTGAATAGAGAAAATCTTAGCATCGGGAGCCAAGGATTCCTCTGCTAAAGCTTCTTCTGCACTTTCCGGTTTCATCCTCTTCTTCCTCTTCTTTCGCAGAATTCATTTCAGTAAATTCTTCAATAGAGTAATCTTTGATTTTTTCTGTATCCATCGAGTCGTGAAATACTTCTTCCTTCTTCGAATGAACAGTAAAGTCTTTAACAAAGTCCTTTTCCGAATCCTCTTCTACTTCATCGTCAAAGATTTCATCAGAGCCATCAGAAAAGACCTCATCAAAAAGTATCGTCAGAAAGCTCCGACTCCTCATCTAAAAGTGCCGAATATGCAGCATCATCATAACCATTTACAAACTCTGGTTCCGAAGCTTCTATATCGTCTACCTGCTTTTTCTCTTCTGCTTTATCCGCCTCTATGTCCTCATCCGTCAGCTTAGATTCTTCTGTCTCTTCCGAATCATTTCCCGGTTCCGAATTCTCATCAACATTCGACTCTTCTGTCAGTTCCACTTCCTCTTTTATTTCAGACTCTTCTGTCCGCTTTGCTTTCTCATCTACTTCAGACTCTTCTGCCAGCTCTGCTTCCTCTTCTACTTCTGATTCTTCTATCCGCTTTACTTTCTCTTCTACTTCTGACTCTTCTATTGCTTCTGCTTCTTCTGACACTGCCCTGATCGTCAAGCTTTTCCTGCTCTCTCAGTCGCTTCTGCTTCTTCTGTTACTTCCGCTTCTTCTGACACTGCCTGATCGTCAAAGCTTTCCTGTTTCTTCAACCTCTTCTTCCGTTACTTCCGCTTCTTCTACGACTTGTGAATCTACTGTTAATTCCGCTTCTTCTATATCCAGACTTTCCTGATATTCCCTCTTCTGACGAAGGAATTCCGGTTCTTCTCTCTTTTCCTGAGGCTTCTCAATATCCTTTACAGAATAAGGTGTAAAGCTTAAGTCCAGAAGTAGACCGCAATTAGGACAAAATCTTTGTTTGTCGTCCACTTCTGTCCCGCAAAAACTACATTTCATACTGTCCCTCCTGACTAGTATTTCACCAAATTCAAATTGCCATTTTCATATTCAGCAAGGAAAACATCCGAAATATTTTCCACATCCTGTTCCTTCAGTTTTTCCATAAGCCATTCTTCCGTTTTATCGATACTGTCCAATGCCTGTAATTGGATGGTTCCGTCCGTGATTAAAGGAAAACGGGGGTTCTCTTCTCCGGCCTGCACAATAATCAACTGTCCATTTTGTTCCAATACCGCTTGTTTTACCGTTTTTATACTGTAAATTCCGTTACTTCTTAACTTAAACATCACTTCATGTGCAGTAAGACCTGCAGTTCTGCAGGCCTCCGTATCCAACTTTCCTCTTGAAATCAGCACAACCGGTTTACCGTCAATCGCCACCTTAAAAAAAGGAGTTGTTGGTCTTTAACCACCTCATGCTAATACCAGACAAATCCAGATCATCAAAATCACAAGATATTGAAGTATACTGATGTTGTTGTTATAAATTACGCCACCGATAATACCACCCAAAACATAATTTTGCACTGCATCAATAGCGGAGGAAGGTGCAAGATTTCCTTTCCCGGTAATATTAATCACGATGATTAAACTGATTAAGCCCAATGCAAGCTTTATAGCAATATTGGTATAGGATAAAATCATGAATTTGACTCCGCATCTATAATTTCAATTTGGGGATGATAAAGTTCCATCTTCTCCAAAAGCATTTTTCCGTCCGCATAAATCACTCTATAATATTTCTCTTCCGCAACTCGAATAATTGCTCCGTCCCGAGCAGCCTGTGTATTGATCACGATATCTTCCTTCGGGATATTCATGGTTTCCGACAATTCCTCTATCAGTTTCAAAGCCGTCCCGTAGCCGTCATCAATCGCTTTATGAATCTGGATATCGTTAATCCGAATTCCTATCATTATTAACACCAAAAACAAAGCAATCAGGGAAAGCTCCCTGTACTTGCTTTGTTTTTTCTCTTTGTAGTATTTAAAAACACCGAAAAGCAAGATAGAAGTGGCCAAAACAATGAAAAATCTGCAGCCAATTGGTCACCTCTATTCTGCTTAAAAAGGTAATTATAAGTATAAAACTTCATTTACAGCTCTGCTATAGCCTCAATCTCACAAAGTACATTCTTAGGAAGAGTCTTTACCGCTACACAGGAACGAGCCGGCTTAGAGGTAAAATACTTTTCATACACACTGTTAAAAGTAGCAAAATCTGCCATATCAGCTAAGAAACAAGTGGTCTTTACAACCTTGGAAATATCACTTCCGCCTGCTTCAATAACTGCCTTTACATTCTTACAACTCTGTTCAGCCTGTGCGGAAATATCAGCCGGAATTTCTCCATTTTCAGGGTTAACGGGAATCTGTCCGGAAGAAATCACTAAATTTCCTGCCACAAAGCCCTGTGAATAGGGTCCGATAGCTGCAGGTGCATTGCTTGTTGATATAACTTTCATATTTCTCTCCTTTACTAAAGAAAACAATTCTCGCTATATTATGCCAAAATCAGGATTGTAAAACAAGTATTTCGACTTTTTTTTACTTATTTTCACTCTCGGAAATCTTGAGCATAGCGAGCGTTCCGGTACGCGCACATTCCAAAATACTGACCGACTTTAAAGTATCTAAAAACATATTAATTCTTTCCGGGGTATCACACATTTCAATAATCATCTGTGAATGACCAAGCTCTGCAATTTTCGCCCCTAAAATCTGGCAATTTTTCCATAATATCCTTCCGGTTATCTCTTTTATAGCGAAGCTTAACCATAAGTTCCCTGCAAAGTCCCTGATTTTTCATTAAAGGTTCGCACTTTAATGATGTCGAGCTTTTGTTCAATTGTTTTTCCACCTGCTCTAAGGTTCGCTCTTCCCCGCTGGAAACAATGACCATATTGGAGACCGCACTGTCTTCCGTCTCTCCTACGGTCAAGGAATCAATATTAAAGCAACGCCTCCAAAACAACCCTGCAACCTTTGCCAAAACACCGGAGCGGTTTTCTACCAATACGGAATAAATTCTCTTCATCAGGCCGTCTCCTCCATATCTACAAAGACTTCCAAGATTCCATTTTCCTCTTTATCTAAAAAGGCTCGAAGACCATCCTTTACTTCTTTATTCTCTTTTATGGAGAAATAGGAAAGACCATATGCCTTGGAAAGAAGAGATAAATCCGGATTCCCGCTTAAGTCAATCATGGAATAATGCTCCTTATATGCCGTCTTTTTGATACTGTCTTACCAAACCGAGAACACCATTATGAAAAAAACAATAATTTTTCACGTGTGCACTGTATTGGCGAAGAGTCGCAAGCTCCATAAGACTCATCTGAAAAGCACCGTCTCCCATGACGGCAATAATTTCCTTTTTATTCTTTCTATCTTCTAAGCAAGCATTCTCCTTTTCCGCAAAATAAGCACCAATTGCCGCAGGAAGAGAATAGCCCATGGTTCCCATACCGCCCTGAGGTCAAGAAACGTCCTTCCTTCATTTTATAATGTTTACAGGACCATAACTGATTCTGCCCCACATCCGCTACATAGATGGCATCATCTTGCATTGCTAGATTCAGTTCCCTGAGAAAATAATGCGGGTTTACCAGTACAGAGTTCAACTCCTCTTTTTTCTTCTTTTCTATAAGAAGCTCCGTCTCTTCTTTAATGCCGTTTAATTCCTCCATCCAATCGGGATAGGAAAGCTCTGCATCAACATTAAGAAGACTATCCAGTACACTGGAAAGATCTCCTACCAAAGGAATCTCCGGACCGGCATTTTTCCCGATTTCCGCAGGATCCACATCAATATGCACCAGGGTTTTATTTTCTGTAATCAAATCTGGCTGGCTGATGGAACGATCCGCCACCCTCGCGCCCATCATGATGATAAGCTCTGCCCTGTTCATGGCCTTATTTCCGTAAGACCTTCCATTATTTCCTACCATGCCAAAGTACAATGGGTCCTGATCCTGCATCGTGCCGAGCCCCATCATGGTGCTCACTACCGGAATATTGAATTTGTGAGAAAATTCCCTTACCTTTTCAGAAACCCCCGCTAAATGAACACCGCCTCCCACACAAAGAATCGGTCTTTTCACATTTTGAAGGCGTTGAAACATTCTTTTTGATTTGTACAGGATTCCCCTGTACAGTCGGTTTATAGGTTCTCATTTTCAGCTCATCCGGATACTGAAACTTCCGAAGGCTCGCCTTCTGCACATCGATAGGAATATCGATTAAAACCGGACCTTTTCTTCCGGTCATGGCAATATGAAAAAGCTTCTTTAAAGACTCTCGGAATTTCTTCCGCATTTCGAAGAGTATAACTGTATTTTTACAAAAGGATTCCGAGGCACCGCAGATATCCGCCTCCTGAAAGACATCCGAGCCGAGCAGACGACTCTCTACCTGTCCCGTAATCACAATAAGAGGAATGCTGTCCGCAAAGGCGAGTCGCAATCCCGGTAATCACATTGGTCGCTCCGGGACCGGAGGTCACAGCACAAACTCCGGGTTTTCCGCTGATTCTGGCATAGCCGTTTGCTTCATGTGCCGCATTTTGCTCCGTTCGAACCAGGATACTTTCTATATCTGTACTTTCAAGCTGTCAAAAAAAGGACAAATCGCTACACCGGGATAACCGAAAACATAGCTTACTTTTTCCAGCTCCAAACACCTGACAATCGCATCTGCTCCAGTCATCTTACCTCCATTTACAATACTTCGTCTTACACCAACGAAAACCCTTCCTCACGAAAGCGCTTCTTAATTTCTTCTATATGCTTAAAAATCTCGTGTTTCAATCCTTAATGTCAAATAGCAGCCGTTAATGTCCGAATCCTCCACATTCATGTTGTGATCGACCTTTGTTACATTGGCTCCCAGCTCCGCAATAATACGGGAAACTTCTTCCAATTGCCCCGGTTTATCCAAAAGAGATAGTGTCAGAGATGCTTTCCTGCCGGTCTTTAAAAGACCGCGGCTAATGACACGGGAAAGAATATTGACATCAATATTTCCGCCGGAAATGATACAAACCACCTTTTTTTCCCTTTAAGCGGAAGTTTATTAAAGAGAACAGCCGCAACAGAAACCGCACCGGCTCCTTCCGAGACAATCTTCTGCTTCTCCATAAGCGTTAAGATTGCCGCGGCAATCTCATCATCACTGACGGTAACCAGTTCATCCACATACTCTCTTACCATTTCGTAGCTTAAGTTTCCGGGAGATTTTACGGCAATACCGTCTGCAAAGGTATGCACCTCTTCCAAGCTTTCCAGCTTCTTATCCGCTACCGCCTGTACCATGGAAGCTGCTCCCTGTGCCTGCACACCGTAAACTTTTACACTTCGGGTTTAATTTCTTTACCACAAAGAAACGCCGGAAATAAGTCCGCCGCCACCGACCGGAACCACTACTGCATCCGCGTCCTCCAGCTGTTCCATGATTTCCATTCCGATAGTGCCTTGTCCCGCCATGACATCGATATCATTAAAGGGATGAATAAAGACAGCACCGCTCTCCTTCTGGTATTCTACTGCAGCGTTATAGGCATCATCATAGACACCGTCAATCATGCGCACTTCCGCTCCATAATTTCTGGTTGCTTCCACCTTGGAAATAGGTGCAATGGCAGGAAGGAAAATGGTCGACTTTGTTCCGGCTTTTGTAGCGGCAAGTGCTACTCCTTGGGCATGATTTCCCGCCGAACATGCTACAACACCCTTTTTCTTATCCTCCTCCGAGAGTGTGGATATTTTAAAAATACGCACCTCGAATTTTAAAAAGAGCCGGTATTTTTGCAGATTCTCCGTCTTTAAATACAGATCACAATCCGCCTCAATTCTTGTCGCATGCACAAGATCTGTTCTGTTGATTACCGGCTTTAGTACATGAGCCGCCTGATAAACTCTATCCAGCGTTAGTTCCATTTTCCCCTTCTTCCTGCTAATCTTTTGTATCAGATTCACAAACCCTTAGTTTTTTTGCTTGTCTACGATAAGCCTCTTTTCGAAGCTAATCGTAGACATTATCAAAATATCTTCTACTCCTTAAAGTAAAATATTTTTATCTCGCCTGATCCAAATCCTGAACCTGCTTCCATCCCATCTTATTTCTTAAATCTCTTCCGGTTTCAGAAACAAGGTTGTTCAGCTTTTGCCTCTCTCATCGCAAGGAAGTGGGGTCTCCCGGCCTGGTTCTCCAGAAATCCAATCCTTTTGCAAAACTACCGTCCTGAATATCCGCTAAAATCTTCTTCATAGCGGCCTTTGCTTCCTCTCCGATAACCTTCGGGCCTGCTGTATAGTCTCCATACTCTGCAGTATCGGAAATGGAATAGCGCATGCCTTCAAAGCCGGCATTGAAAAATCAAATCCACAATCAGCTTCATCTCATGTACGCATTCGAAATAGGCATTTTCCGGCTTGTAACCTGCTTCTACAAGAGTATTGAAGCCTGCCTCCATAAGAGCGCATACACCGCCGCAAAGCACTGCCTGCTCACCGAAAAGGTCCGTCTCTGTTTCCTCTTTAAATGTTGTCTCCAGTATTCCGCCTCTTGCTCCGCCGATTGCCGCAGCATAGGCCTTTGCAATATCCATAGAGTTTCCCGAAGGATCCTGCTCGCAAGCTACAAGGCACGGAACTCCCTTTCCGTCAACGTACTGGGAACGAACGGTGTGACCGGGGCCCTTAGGAGCAACCATGATGACATTCACATCTGTTGGAGGAACAATAGCATGGTAGTGAATGTTAAAAGCCATGTGCAAAAGCAATCGTCTTTCCTGCACTAAGGTTTCCGGAAATCTGCTCCTTGTAAAGCTTTGCCTGCTTCTCATCATTGACCAAAAATCATGATGATATCCGCCTGCTTTGTAGCTTCATCGGTATTGAGAACGGTAAATCCGTCTTCCTTTGCCTTTGCTGCGGATTTTTGAACCTTCATAGAGACCGATAATTACATCCACGCCACTATCCCGTAAGTTCAAAGCATGAGCATGTCCCTGAGAACCATATCCGATAATCGCTACCTTCTTCCCTTTAACAGTGTCTGATCACAATCCTTCTCATAGTACATTACAGCCATTTTTCTTTCTCCTTTTTGATTATGATGGAAGCAAAAAAAGTCTTTTCGAAAAGATAAATTTCATCCGAGAAATATGCTTTTTTTCCCTCGCTTCCATGATGCCTAAGGAGCATCCGCTCCCACTCTATCGTGAAGCCTTCCGGCACGAAGATTCTGTGTCTCCTACCTTCTTGCATTACACGTTGTTTTACCTATAGATAAAATCTTGGTTTTTACTCCAAATCCGTTACCGACATCAGCTCCACCTTTCGTACATCATAGAGCTTTTCCAGCTGGGAAATGACCTGCATCCGCATATACTCGTCTCCCGTGGAAACGATTTCAATCTTAGTGCAACCCGGAATTTCAGTTGGTCCTGCCTGAATGGATTCAATATTATAGCCTCTCTTGCAATATAGACCGGTAATACGGTTCAAAACACCGAAACGGTTATTAACAAAGAGGTCAATCGTAAACTTCTTCATGCTTTCTCCTTATAAGATAATTTCTTCCACTGATTTTCCGGGTGGAATCATCGGTAAAACCTTCTCATCCTTATCAATATGACAGTCAAGAAGTACGGGGCCTGCAATATTCTTTCTTTCTCCTAAGGCCTTTTCCAGCTCTGAAATCTTATGGATGGAAAATCCTTTTCCGCCGTAAGCTTCGATAAGCTTTACAAAATCCGTTCCTCTGTCTAAGACCGTTGCAGAATAACGTTCTCCGAAAAAAGCGGTCTGCCATTGCCGAACCATACCGAGCACCTGGTTATTTAAAAGCACAATCGTAATAGGAAGTCCCTCATTTACTGCCGTACAAAGCTCATGACAATTCATGGAGAAGGAGCCGTCCGAAGTAATCAAAAGGGTTTCCGCTTTATCTTTTGCAAGACAGGCCCCAATTGCCGCCCCCAAACCGTAGCCCATGGTTCCGAGCCCCCCGGAGGTAAGGAAAGGTTCTTGGCTTCTCAAAGCGATAATACTGCGCTGTCCACATCTGGTGCTGTCCCACATCGGTAGCCACAACCGTTTCATCCTTCGTATACTTTCGTACCGTATCCAAAATATTTTTCGGATGAAAAGCGTCCTTCTTAGGGTTCTTCAAGACTTGGTAAGACTCTATTTCCTTCCACCACTCCGGATTCCTTCTTTCTTTAATCTTGGGAAGAATGGACTTCATCCATTTTTTAACATTGGCCTGCACAGAGCAATCGGGAGTCAGATTCTTTCCCAGTTCAGCTTTATCAATATCCACATGGATAACCTTACAATTCTTCGTGTATCGGGAAAGATTGCCCGTTGCTCTATCGGAGAAACGTACACCGACAGCAATCATCAAATCACATTCCGACTGCACCTTGGCAGCTTGGTAACTGCCATGCATCCCCACAAGACCAAGACTCAAAGGATGCGAATCCGGAAATGCCGTCCGTCCCATCATGCTGACGGCAACGAGGGGCATTTAACTTCTCAGCAAGCTCCCGTAGATATTCTTCTCCCCTGAAGAAACAATACCGCCGCCGGCATAGATAAAGGGTTTCTTTGCTTCATTAAGAAGCTTTACGGCAACTTCTTCATCATAGGGAAGCTCCGCTTTCTCCGGCATCCTCGGAAGTACCGCCACCCCGTACTCGCATTCATTTACCTGCACGTCCTTTGGAATATCGATAAGCACCGGTCCCTTTCTTCCGGAATTCGCAATTAAAAAGGCTTCCTTTATGGTCTGCTCGAGCTCCGATACTTCCTTTACCATGAAGTTATGCTTTACAACCGGCTGGGTAATGGAGACGATGTCCACCTCCTGAAAGCTGTCTCGTCCTAAAGCTTCGGTCGCCACATTTCCCGTAATTGCGACAAGGGGCACGGAATCGAGGTAAGCATTCGCAATACCGGTAACGAGGTTGGTCGCCCCCGGACCGGAGGTAGCTATCACGACACCGACCTTTCCGCTTGCTCTTGCAAAACCGTCCGCGGCATGAGCCGCTCCCTGCTCATGCGCCGTTAGAACGTGGTGAATTCGGTCTCTGCATTGATACAGCTCGTCATAAATGTTTAAAAACCGCACCACCGGGATAGCCGAATACGGTATCCACACCCTGCCGAATGAGTTCTTCAATTAAGATCCTTGCTCCTCTAAGTTTCATCCCAAAAAATCTCCCTCTTCATTGAAAAAAAGCCTTACAGCGTAACGCTGTAAGGCTAAAAACTCTCAATCCATGTCTTTATCTTCTTAATGAGGCGTTACACAAACAATCACTACTGTCTAAGACAATAATGTTCACGAGAATAATAATGACTGTTAGTGCAACTAAAGCATTCATTCGCTTGCTCCTCCTAAAAAAATATGTTTGGATTATCCCATAGCCCTTTTTCTGTCAAGAATTTTCTGATTATGGGAGATATAACTTCAAAAGTAAAAAAATAGTGGAAAAATCCCGCTCTTCTCAATGCGTATTTTTTTATACCGGTGAAATATTATAACCGTATTCTGCCGTAGTTTTTTTCCAAAAGCAGAGGATCTTCATGGCTGGCAAAAACCATGGCTCTTTTTCCTAGGTGCTCTATAAGAAACCGCTCCAGTTTTAGCTGATTTTCTTCATCTATACCGGTAAAGGGTTCATCTAAAAAAAGAAGATCAAAAATCCGGAAGCATTGCCCGTAAAAAGCTAAGGCGTCTTTTTCATTCCTCCTGAATATTCTGAAACCTTTTTTTCAAAAATCTTCTCCGGAAAGCAATTGTTCAAAAAAATGTATTTTTTCCGAAGCAGTATAGGAAGAAGGAATCAGGGACAGATTTTCCATGGCGGATAGCTTCTCTAAAAAGTCTATTTTCCTGAAACATCCAGGAAGAACGCAAACCGTTTCCGCCTCTTGCCGCCTCTCCCATAACAATAGAGAGCTCACCGCCATCTAAGTTCTCAAGGGAAGAAAGAATGCGCATCAAACTTGTTTTTCCCTTTCCGGATTCTCCCTCTATGCGATATATAGAATGCTTCATAAAAATCAAGCCGGCAGGAAAAAAATCTTGAAAAAGACTCTGCTCTCCATATTTCTTTTCCCCTTTGTAATCTCCAATACCATCAAGTACTTCCTTTCGAAAAACCTTTTTAATACATATAGAACTAGCAGTTCAAAAAAACTTGGATAAAGCAATCATGATGATGCTCCACGCAAAAACCTCTCCCATTTCCAGGCTCACCTTTGCATCCATAAGCTGATAGCCTATGCTGTTTCGTACTTGTCCGATCAATTCCGCTGCAATTCCGCTTTTCCAGGAAAGTCCCATAGCAAGCTTCGCGCTGCTTAACATCTGCGGATAAATTCCGGGAATCAAAAATATAGCGGAAAGCGATTCCAAGGAGAAAAGACGGAACACATTCGCCATCTCCAAAATATCTTTATCCAGCTTCTTTAAGCCTTCCAAAAAAATTAAAATAAAAAAATCGGAAAAAGACATCCAAAAACTGATAAAAAAGATAGATTTGCTCTCCTATAAAGAAAAAGCAATATAATGACAAAGCTTGCAACGGGTAGGCTTCTAAGAAGAAATAACGGCGGCTGAATCAGATTCTCAAAAAAAGGCGATATCGATAAGAAAAACAAAGCAAGAACCAGAGCCAGAAAAAAAGGCAAGAAAAATACGCAAAAAGTATACGAGAGGAACTGAAAGACAGTATTTTGAAAAACGAAGCCTTTTTCCATAAGCAAAAAGGATATGTCTAAAGGTTTCCATCGGTCCCTACTAAAAGAAAGGAATTGTCTACCAATCTCGTAAACAATTCCCAAATCATAAGCCAAAAGCCTAAGATAATGATTTTTCTTTCCTTTATTTTGCATATTTCCTTTACTGTTAAAAAACGAGATCTTTGTATACTTTTGCGAGCAATACTCACTAAGAATAAAAAAATTCAAAAATTAAAGTCGGCTTTACCGATCTTCGCCAAGAAAAAGACTTATCCAAGAGAAAAAATAGAATTCCGCATCCGGTAAAGCACCGCCTACAGACTTCGGATCCGCTGCAAAAAGGACTTCATAATACTTTTCCAAATCCTTCTTCATCTCTTCTCCGTCAATAAAATGTACATTGCAGTTCGGAATAGCCTTCTTCGCAAGCTCTTCCTTTTCTAAAATGCCATATTTTACCATAAGACTTGCCGTAGTATCTATGTCTTGCTCTACCGCTTCAATACTCTCCTTCTCTTCTTTTAAGAAGTTCTCAAGTAAAGCCTTATGTTCCTCATAGAAAGACTTTCGTACAATGGTTACTGCAGTCGGAAGATTTTGCACCGGCATAAAAGCTTGTTCCACTCCTCTGTCAAAGAGAACTTTCTCCAGCGCGGAATTCTGTAAAAGAGTAGCCGTTGCAAAGGGTTCCGGAAGAATTGCAATGGCATCCGGATTCTCCTTCAATCTGGCAGCGATTTCCGTCGGTTCCGTGAAAAAAACTCCAAGTCGGCAGCGACATGGTTTTCCTTCAGAAGAGCATTCATCAAATACTCGGGGCTCGCTCCCTGTCCGGTACTGTAAATGCTTTTTCCCGTTTACATCGGAAAAAGATTTTACTTCGGCATTTCCGCTGACTCCGTAAAGCACACCCAAGGTATTGATATTCAATACATAAAGATCCTTCTCCAATTTCTGATATAGAACAGCTGCCATATTTGCAGGAACTGTCGCAATATCCGCCTTTCCGGAAATAAATTCGGGAAGAAGCGCATCCGGGCTTGCCTCCATTTGGAAGCTATATGCTAAGCCCTCTTTTTTTCCGTCTTATCCATAAGGTTCACAAGGCCAATGCTGGTCGGCCCCTTTAGACTGATTACACGTAAGCTGTCTCCGTCTTGCTCGTCCTGCTTCTCCGCAGCTTCTTCCGCTTTTTCCGTCTCTTCCGCCTTTACTGTTGTCTCAAGCTGTTTTGTTGCAGCTTCTGTAGTTCCTGCGCTTCCTTCTTTCCGCTACAGGATGCCAGACTGCAAAGTACAGCTAAGGACAGAAATACCAATGCCATTTTTTCTTCATTTTACTACCCCTTTCAAGAAGAACAGTTTTGCTAGGAAAGCCCTATATCAAACTGCAGATAATGGATGTCCATCAACACCTTAATTTTAAACTATAGAAAGCAAATCCAGCGGTTTTTCAATGCTGTACTTTGCAATACTAATCTCTTCCACTTCACCATAACCATACAATGCCGCAACCGAGTCAATCCCTACATCTTTTGCGGCCAAAATATCATACTTTGTATCCCCTACCATCAAGCAATCTTCCTTCAAAAAATTCCCTTCACGAAGTGCTTTTTCAATAAGACGGGTCTTGTCAGAACTTTGTTCACTCAAATCAGGACCAATTTCCATAAAGAAAATAGTCACTAAAGCCCAAAAATGTTGCAGAATCTGACTCGCGAAAAAAATCGGTTTAGAAGTAAGAAGAACCAGCTTCTTACCGTCTCCTGCCATTTTTTCAATACACTCTCTCATGCCGGGATAAATAAAGGCATCAAACATTCCTTTTTCCGGATAGTAATCTCTGAAATACTCTACCGCCTCTTCCGCCTTTTCTTTCGAAAACCCATAAAAGTTCATGAAGGAGTCAATCAGTGCAGGGCCAATAAACTTTCGTAGCTTTTTCTTCCGGCTCATGATACATGGAGAAATGATCCAAGACATATTGTATTGATTTCATGATACCGGATCCGGAATCCAAAATCGTCCCGTCTAAATCCAAAAAGGATATTCTTATACTTTCCCATAACTCCCTCTTTTCTACTTGCTTTACCCAATCTACCCTCTGCATGCTCTAGTCTCTGCATGCTCTAGTCTCTGCATGATCTTCTTGCTGTTCAGTCTACTTATTCTATTTTTTTAGGATTTATCTTAAGTTTACTATCCCGGTATAGTACAGTTTTAGATTTTATCATTATATTGATCTTTTGCCGGTCTTAGTCCTTCGGCTTCATATAGAATCGTCCCATGATGTCCTTGGAATGAATCGTATTGATAAAAGCCTTCGGGTCGATTTCTTTGATTTTCAACTTCACCTTTCTGGCATCCATAGAAGAAATAACGGAATACACCATACTCTTCTCCTTGTGTGCATAGGCCCCCTCCGCCTTTAAAGATAGAGGCTCCATGGTGACAAACCTCATGAATGCCTTTTGGCAATTTCCTCCGGATAGTCCGTAATAATAAAGAAGGTTAACTTCTGATAGTTTCTGTATAACACAGAAAGAGTCTGCGTCGATACGAACTGGAAAAATGATGGAGTACAGCGCCTTATCCCAACCAAAAGAGATAACCGGCAACGGAAAGAATCGTTGCGTTGAAATAAAATATGATGTTCCATGTATCTACACCCTTTTTTTCCGAAAGGAAAATTGCAATGAAATCGGTTCCTCCCGATGTGGCATCCACTCTAAGACAGAGTGTAATCGCAATCGCGTTTACAATACCGCCAAAAATGGAAATCAAAAAGCGGATCGTAGGTAATGGGATCAAAAGTGCAGAGAGTCGGTTATAAAAACCGGTCACAAGAATCATAATCAAAGGAAAAATGCCGTGAATTTCTTTCCCACATAACGAAAACCGATATAAATTGGAATCAGATTGATACATATATTCACAACAGAAAACAGGATAGAAACATTGAAAAAAAGTTAATGCGATTCTTTTGCAACAAAACAGTAAGTCCATTTGCGCCTCCCGGCAAGAGACCACCGGCAGACACAAAGGACTTAAGGTTCAATGCCATAAGAAAGCCCCGGCAAGATACTCCCAAAAAGGCGTTTCCCATCTTCTTTCCAATCCAGTTTCATTTTATTTTGCAGTCCTCCCCCAAAAATTTTCTCCATTTTTAACATTGAGTCCGTTTTTGGAAAGAGTAAAAGCCTCTTTTATCCAGCGACGAAACTCATTCCTTCTGTTTTCTTACCGGGATTGTCCAATTCCTCGGAATCTGCTGTACAACCGCAATCGATACCGCTATCGTAAAGGCCGTTAAGAAACAGAGCTTTCCAAAATGCATGGAAATCTGTGCACTTCCCATTAAGAGATAATATATGGTTCGATACAGACTGATTCCGGGAAGAAGAGGAATTAAACTGGTCATCAAAAAATACGGTGGCAGGACATCTTCTGAGCACTGCGAGGACTCTGGAAGCAAGAACTGCCGCAAACCCACTCACAAACACGGCAATCGCTTCGTTGTTCCAGATTCTTATACAAATCATGTAGGCAAACCAAGTAATGGTTCCCAGTACTCCACAGTCCACAAAGTGCCGTTTTCTTACCCGAAACATTAGAGCAAATGCAATAGTGCCAAGGCCTGCGGCAAGGCTTCGAATAATGAGAACAATATAGGATATTTCCGGGATATCATAAATCACACTGGGGGTCATAATTGTTCCCGAAACAAGCTGCTCCACCAAAGCTACTCCTGATGCCATGGAGACACAGGTCAGTAAGGCGCTGGTAAGTAAAGTCTGTCCCGTAGCAAAATTGTTCTGACTGAATTCCCGCACAGAGTTAACGAAGGCAACTCCCGGTACCAAGTCCATCATAGCACCGATGATAATAAAAGAAAGCTTGGGAACCTAAGCCGATTGCAACACAGAAATGACTAAGAACTGCCGTTAAGACACTGGCAATAATCGTAATAAGCACTCTGGATTTGATTCTGTATTTTCGACCAAATCATATAGAAAGCCAACAAGGCTTCCGATAATGGCAGCACAAAGAGAATCTCGGAAGGAGGTTCCGATTGCATAGCTAAAAGCACCCCGCTCCAAGAAAGTAGGATAAAAATCTTTTCCGCTACATTTTGCTCTCCCATATTCGCAATGTTTTGCAAAAGAAGTTTTGAGATAGCTTAAATCCATTCTATTGCTGCAAACCTCACGTGACAGTTCATTTACAGCCTCAATCTTATCAATGTTTAATTCCTTGTCCGGAACACTCATAATCCGGCTTTCAATTCCTTTACCCGGTACATTTCCGCTCGCAAAGATACCTCGATTCGTCACATAGGCATCTAGGGTCTTTCGATATGCATCGCATCGGCAATGCGATGCATCGTTTCCTCCGCCCTGTAGATCTCTGCGCCGCTGCTTAGCAAAAGATTTCCGGCATAGAGCACCGTCTCTAGTTCATCTATATTTTGCATTTTCTGCATTTCTTTCTGATCCAAATTTTTGCATTCCTCTTCTCCAAATATAGAAAGTAGCTATATTATTTCTCCACCTCCTTAGCCGCTATAAAAATACGGTACGGCCACAAAACAGAGCGCCGCCAAGAATGTTTCCAAGCGTAACCAACAGTAGATTATAAGCAAAAGCCGGCGAGAGAAATTGTCTCATTTCCCGCATTGTTTATAAGAGCAAGTGCGAGGATAGTCATATTGGCAACACTATGCTCAAAACCTGCTGTAAAAATCACGATACACCAGAATACCATAATCAGCTTTCCCGAGTCGGATTTTGACCGGAAGCAGCACCAAACCGCAAGACAAACCAGATAATTACAGAGCAGTCCTCTCATAAAAAGTGCCAAGGGAGGTAAGCTCATCTTCATTGCGGCACTCCCAACAATTGCCGCCAGTGTCGCATCCTTATATAAACCCGTGAAGTTATAAAGATAGGACAGGAGCACAGATCCAAGAAGATTTCCGCCCCAACATACAATCCAAAGCTTTAGAGCATCTTGTACAGTCACCACCCGCTTAAGCACTCCTGTTGCCATAACCACATTGTTTCCGGTAAAGAGCTCCCCTCCGGCAATGATGATTAGACTAAGAGCCGCACTGAAAAAATATCCCCATCATAAGCTTCACATAGGGACTTCCCTGCAGCTGCCCTCCAATCGTAAAGGAAAGTAATACACCAAGCCCGATAAATATTCCACCAAACATAGACATTAGAAAATATCCGGCAGGATTCGTTTTTGAGCAGATTTAACTTCGTTGCCGCGCAATTGGCAACTGCAGCAATTTCTTCCCTGAACATAAATTCCCTCCATCTAAAAGTGAAGTATTTGTATTTATAACCATGATACACTACTGGACAAATTAATGGAAGTTTAAAGAATCAAAGATTTATTATTAGTCATTCTGCCCATAGGCAAGCTTTTTATCCGTTCCGTTTATTGCAATTGCTGTAATAGCCGCTTCCAATCCTCTTACTATTTCCGAAAAGCTCCAGTGCCGGCATCTCTTTTTTTTGTTTTTTTGTCTGCTCCGGAATATAGGGAACATGAATAAAACCAGCTTTTATAACAGGTCTTTTTATCAAGATAATACAAAAACACCGTACATCAGGTGATTGCATACATAGGTACCGGCAGAGTTCGATAAAGAAGATGGCAGTCCCTCTTTTCTGATTGCCTCCACCATAGCTTTCACCGGGAGTGTGGAAAAGTAAGCATTTTCCCCATCAGGAAAAAAACAGGCTCGTCAATCGGCTGATTCCCTTCGTTATCCGGAATCCTTGCATCATTCAGATTAATAGCAACTCTTTCCGGCGTAATCTCCGCTCTTCCGCCCGCCTGCCCGATAGAAAGCACAAAGTCGGGCTTCTCCCGTTCTATTGCTTCTCTCACAGTATCTATAGACTTTCCAAAGACTGTGGGTACTTCGAGCTTGACAATCAAAAGATTCCCTATCTTATCCTTTACAAAGCTTCACCGCCTCTAAGGCAGGATTTATTTTCTCCCCGTCAAAGGGAGTAAATGCCGTTAAGAGTAGTTTCATCTTATTTCCTCAAAAACTCAGCTATACCGTCATGATTATGATCCGCAGTATACCTTGTAAATCGTTTCTTCAGCTCTTCCGCTGCATTTCCCATTACAACCGGACAGCCAACTCTTTCCAGCATGGACAAGTTTTGCCCTCACTCATTTTACCCTTTACTCCTTCTCCGGTTTCGCCTTATTCCGCTTTTTAGCAGCGCACTTACCAATGCCGGAATCGCTGCAAAATCCTCTTCCTTAGCCACCCATTCCGCCCGAATATTTTCGGGAATCACATGAAAGCCTGCAGCCTTTAAGGACTCCTGCAAAACCTTCACGGACTCTCCGCTCCAGCCATAACAGCCGAAGGCCGCTGCCTTTTTCTTCTTAAACTTCAGCTGCTTTAAAAACTCAAGCCAGCCTGCCACCGGAGACAAAATAGAATTTGCCACCGTAGGAGAACCTACCGCAAGGGCTTTTGACTTAAAGACCTCCGTCATTACTTCATTTTTTTATCCGACTTGGAAATATTAAAGACCTTCACCACCGTATCCGGACTTTTGCCGATGAATCTCCTCCGCAATGCTGTAGGCAATCTTTGTCGTGCCCTCCCACATGGTATCAAAGGCAATCGTTACCTGATCTTCCTGATAATCCTGAGCCCACTGCCCATATTTCTCCACAATTTGCATGGGATTTTTCCCGCCAGATGGCACCATGGGAGGGGGCAATCATTTCAATAGACAGATTCAGAGACGTAATCTCTTCCAGTTTTTCGTAAAATGGGGGCAAAGGGCGCAATGATATTGGCATAGTACTTCATAGCTTCTTTCATCAAAACACACTGATTTGCCTTATCGCTAAAAAGCTCCTCCACCGCATAATGTTGTCCAAAGGCATCCATGGAAAAGAGGATATTATCTCCGGTTAAAAAGGTGGCCATGGAATCCGGCCAGTGAAGCATCCGCATTTCCAGGAAAATAAGCTTCTTACCATTTCCAATCTCTAAGGAATCTCCGGTCTTTACCACATGGAAATTCCAAGCTCTCTTTCCATACTGCCCTCAATGCTTTTTCACCGCATTTTCCGTACAATAAATGGGCACATCCGGAATTTCTTCCAAAATGGTTGTAAGAGAGCCGGAGTGGTCACACTCCCCATGATTTGCCACAATAAAATCAATCTTTTTAAATCAATTTCCTTTTTCAGATTCTCCACAAAGTCAAAACGGTGGGGTGTCCAAACCGTATCCATCAAAACCGTCTTCTCTTCCTCGATGAGATAGGCATTTTGGCTGGAACCGTTGATGATAGAATAATCATCCCCATGAAAATGCTGTAATTCCCAATCGATATAGCCTATCCAACTTACATTTCCTTTTACCGCTTTTCTCATCTTACCCTCCTAGAGAATTCTCTTATCTTTTTTACTGAACGGGATAACAACCGGCATGGGAGTCGAACCCAAGCTTTTTGAGTAAATATTATATCACACAAAGAAGATGGGCGTTGAGCCCATATGCACAGCAGAACATTTTTTATCGCTAAAGCAGAAACTTTAATAGAGCACCCTGCTCCTTCGATATTAGCTTTTCCAAACAAAGAAACTAGAAGGCGGAAGCGTAAAAGAATCATTAAGGATGAGTTTTTCCCCACTTAGTAAATTCGTAACTTCGCAATTTTCCATGCCATGAAGCCGCGCCTGATACGCCTGCTCATCGGCGTTAACGCTCACCCAAATCTTCTCTCCCTCATACTCTCTTTGGAAAATAAGCTGGCGGTTGGTCAGGACTATACTTTTGTAGTCTCCATAAACCAAAGCTTTTTGTTCTTTATGGAGCTTCGCAAGAGAGGAAATTAAATCGGTGAGTTCGTTCCATTCCGGCTCCGAAAGCTACAGGGACGAAGGGGCATCATCACCTCATTTTCCTTAACTCCCGAAATCCCCCACTCACCGCCATAGTAGATGCAGGGAATCCCCGGCATGGTAAAGAGCATAGCATATAAGAGGGGCAAATGTCGTTTGTCCTTTAAGATGCTTGCCACCCTCGTCACATCATGGTTCTCCGCAAAGGTAAGCAAGTGCATTCCCTTGTAAATAGGATTATCCTTTCCAAATTGCCGATTTAATGCATAGTTAATCTCAAAAAGGTTCAAGTCGTTAAAGCTGGAATACAGCCCTTTGTAGCACTCATAATTCGTGCAGCTATGAAGCATAGCGTCATTGACAATCCTTTTATAGTCCCCAAAAAGAATTTCCCCAAGAGGAAAAAGTCCGGCTTAATGGAATCACAAAATGCACGAAGCTCCCGCATGAAGTTTTCATTTAAACAATACGCTACATCGAGCCGCAAGCCGTCAATCTGAAACTCTTCCATCCAAGCCCTTACGCAGGAAAAAAGATACTCTTTCACCTTTGGATTCTCGAGATTCAGCTTTACAAGCTCAAAGTGCCCTTCCCAACCCTCGTAGGAGAAGCCGTCATTGTAGCAGGAATTTCCATCAAAATGAATGTAAAACCAGTCCTTGTATTCCGAGTCCCAACGCTTTTCGAGCACATCCTGAAAAGCAAAGAAGCCTCGTCCCACATGGTTAAAGACGCCGTCCAGAACAATGCGGATCCCATTTTCCTTGAGAATCTTACAAACTTCAAAAAAATCCGCATTACTCCCCAAACGACAATCAATCTTTCGATAATCTCTTGTATCATAGCCATGCCGGTCCGACTCAAAGACGGGCGAAAAATAAACGGCATCCACATGGAGGCGTTTAAGATGGGGAATCCACTCTGTAACTTTTTCGTATTCTGGGAGTAAGAGACTCCATCGTTTTTCCTTCGGGGCTCCACAAAAGCCCAAGGGATAGAATTGATAAAAAAATGCTGCTATCGGACCACATAAACATTTCCTTCTAAAATATTATTAAAAATTTGTAGAAAAAGTAGAAATCAGTATAATCATACAAGTACAAAAACACTATAAAAAGCAATGAAAATCATAGCAGTAGATACGTAAAAGCCCCATTCCTTCTATTACGTCATTTATCGCGCCATCTATTATGACATTTTACAAGTCCTGCTTTATGACGTAATGGCCAAACCAATTCGAACCAACGTGTTCAATCTTTCCATCACTCATAAGACGCTTTTAATGCTCTTTTGAACCGTCCTTGAAAGGAACCTAGTATCTCAACAAGTCCAGCAGCTGATTGATTGCCATCTTCCTTCAGCAAATCAAATAGCTTCTCATCCAATGTTTTTTTCTTTGTTCATTACACCATTATGTGAAAGGTTTATTTTTTTCGTTGCATTTTCATATATGTATTGAAGTTCTTCAAACTGATCAGTAGTGAAAATTGTTTTTGTAATATATTCCGTTTTTTCTCTAAAACTATTCTTTTTGATCGAAAAATGAAAAATAAATAAATCTCTCCCTTTCAGAAAAAGTATCCTTTACCATATAATAACACTCTTCCATCTCTTCATCCTTGCTCTTATCAGTGTAATGATTCAATGTAATATACCTAGGATTATTCTTTAAGATAATATCTTCCGGTTTAATCCTATAATTATCATCTCTATACCTAATAAAAAAATAGTTTTAGGATAATGATGTATATCATATATAATGAGGCTATACCCCATAAGATATCTATAGTTGTGTTCAGGGGCTTTAGGAACGTCAAAAGTATTGTTTAAAAGATTTTTAGAAAAACAATACACAATCCAAAAATCTGTAAGAATAAACAATAAAAATCTATATAATCTATTTTGGGCTGTAATATAATTGGATGTATATACAAACCCATCAGAACTATAACTTTTCTCCTCCCATCCAATTATATGAAAAACCATAATAACCGACGCACAGAATTAACATGCCAAGAACGATAATTCCTATAGCACAAAATACTATATTAACGTAAAGTATGCTTCCAATTGTCAAAATGCTTCTTAAAAACAATTTTAATGATACTATCAAGATATACAGGTATGCTGGCACTTATATTAAAAATCATTAAAAAAATATTAGCGTTATAGAGATATAAAATATTGATAATATAAAAATATAGGAACTAGAATATTACAAAAAAACAGAATTATAATAATTCCATACTTTTTCCCTTCGTCTCTCTCTCTCTTCTATTCCAACAATAGAAAACAAAAACGTCCGTAACGCTCATGTCTCCTCCAATAATATATTTATTTCCATTCAGTATCTATAATACATTGAATTCCTAACTCCTCTCCTGCTTTTTGAAGAGTTTCAATGGGAATACTCCCCTTTTCAAAGTATAGTTGATTCCCAGTTTCCGACAACTGGGTAACAAGAATAGAGAGCTCCGGGGATTCTTCCGTCTTTATCTGTTCTTTACGATCTACATAATTTACGGAATCTCTATCCCTAAGTACCGGTGCAAAAAGGCTTCCAAACTCTCATGCTTTGCATAGCGTAAAGTTCCCTGCCATTCATTAGGCTGGTTGGTCAGGTCCTCTCCCACCTCGAGAAGTTCAGAACGGTCCACCTCGCAGGGTAAAGGGCCATTTCCGTGACAGGTAACATAAGGGCGAGTCACATAGATGGCTTCCTCTAAAGATAAGCCTCGTTTTTCTAAAAAGATCGTCGGATTATGGATTCCGGTTTTGGAAGAAGTCAAATGGGGAGCATAGGCTTCATTGTCCTGATCCAAAAAGTAAGCCCTGTCCTGTCTCAAAAAATCAAATTTTGAAACTCCTCCAGCCATTTTTCTATCCACATCTACTAAGGTCAGTAGCTTCACATTCTCTTTCACTTCTACCACAAAGTTTTCCAGTACCGTCTCATTATGCAACATCTCATAGTAGGGATTCGAGGAATATATTCCCAAGATTTTTTTGCTCTTCTTTCCGTATATTCTCTTCGAATCTGCTTTTAAACGGTCTAATAAATCTTGCTTACTTCCTGTAACAAGCTCTTCCACTGTAATTTCGTATCCAGCGGCATTTCGCTGCACACATTCCTCTATGCCCATACCGCAGGAACCATAGCGATTCTTGTCTCTGGCAACTTCTGCCCCATATTTAAAAAGTACATCATCTATGGTGGTTCCTTGTGCATTTTTTCAGAATAAAGAATAGGCTGAAAGCCGAAGAGCTCCGTAAACGCTTTCACTCCTTACCCAACTGAAATAAGTCCGGCATAAAGCTATCAGCAAATAAAGTAGGCACATGGTACTCCGCTCCGGCGCCAATCTGATGATGGATAAAACGCCATTTTCCTTCCGAATCTTCCACCGTGTGCCCAGCCTGTCCGCCGCCATTATGTTTAATAATCAGCGCATTCTTAAGGGATGAAGCAAGACGACTGCAAGCAAAGCCCTTTCCCTCATCCCCCGAAATTCTTGCCGATAACCGCAATGGTTCTCATAGGAAAAATGTCTTCATCCCTTTGTAAAGATAGCTGTGCTAACGCAGCGCTAATCACAGGACGATTAATTTCATCCCAACGCCCAAGAACTTCCTCTAAAAACAGCACCCTTTTGTAACTGAATGGCACTGATAATAATTTCCGGAAGGCAGGAAATATCCTGTCGTGCCAGTACGATACAATGTCCCGGAAGCAGCTTCTCATTTTCCTGGCTGTTTCCGCCAATCATGATATGGAAAACATGGAAGGATTGCTTTACTTCATTCAGCAAATCCTCTTTGGTGACACTCGTTCCGATATCATCTCCTATAACCCGGGCAATCGTTGCTCCCACCGAATCGCTGCGAATCTCCGCCATATCTCCGATGGTAAAGAGAAAGCCTTTTGCTGTCTCTTCTTCACCGCATCTATATTGGTATGGCGGGATAAGAATTCCCAAAAGACAGGTAGGTACCACCTGACCACTGCCATGATTTTCAAAGTAAATGTCTAAGAGCTGCTCGGCGATACGAATATCCGACTCAAACTGGGTGACCTGTAGAGGGGATATATCCTGAAAATCTCCGTAAGCCGCACACATTAGGGCCGGATCCGCCACTGCGCCGGTGGAATAAAGCTTGGTAATCAACTCATTTAAAGGCGCCTGTTGCCAACTCCACCGCAAGATAGCCCATGGAGCCAGTCACATCCAAGCCCACAACGATAGGGGTCGTATTGGGATGCTCCTCGGAGTCGAAACATTCTCTGGTTCCGATGAATTTCGGATTCATCTTAGGATTACATTCTCTTCTTGTAAATACTTCCTCTACTCTCTGCCCATTGGACAGCTTTCTACTGCTTTTCAATTTCTGCCAATCTGATGCTGAATAACTGCCGTATCCCATATTTTCCTCCTATTTCATCTTCACAAAATGATGACCGCCAAAGCCCTCTTCAATCACCTTATCCCATGTGGCAAAGTCCTGAAAGGCATCCCCTTCCGGCTCTGCCAATAAAAATCCTCCAAAAGAGCCGGACTATGAATATTTTCAGCCACGGATTTTGCGGTCTTTCGTAAATCCAATAAATCCTGATTGCTATGCTTCCTTTCCACATTTCTCCAATCCCCGAAGAGCATCCCCTCATGGGTCAGGGAATTCACAAAAAGTGTGGACGCCGTAATATCCCCGTGCTGAAGCCCCGAATACTCTAGGGCGCAACATATATTTTTCCATCCGGGAAATCACCCAGGCCAAATGCTCCGAAGCAAAGGGGGCAAAAACCTCCGCTGGATAAAAAAATAGGGCTTTCTGGTGAAAATAAGACAAAGCTTCCCGGCATCTAAAGCAATCTTAGACTTTAACATCGGAAAGCACCTTGATAACTTTACATCCGCTTCCGGAAAGCTAAGACGATTTAAGCCCAGCATAAAAGCATTTGCCCCATCCTCTCGGTCAAAGACATAGACCACCGACTCCCGGCACAAGTAGCAAATCATTTCCAGATAATGATAGCTATCCATATAGGAAAGAGTTAGATTCTTACCATTTGCCATTAGATATGTGGCCGTGCCCAGCTCTTCCCATAAAGTATCGCCGCTATAGTCATTTTCCTTCTCGCCGGCCTTCGCCTTGTAATAGGCCAAAAGCTTCTTTCGAAACTCATGATTCCCTTTAAATTCCGCATCGGACAGGAAGGCTCTTGCCCCGCAATAGGGGCACTGAAATCCACCGGCACTGCCAAGCTCCAGCTGTGCGCCGCATTGCTCACAACGATAGCTAACCATAGACCTCCTTTGACGAGCCATAACTGTTAAGAAATTTCAAAAAGCAAAGTTTAATCACAGAGGAAGTATAGCACAGATTATTTTTCAAGTGCATAGAAATGTATTACATTATAGCCTCTTGCCGGAGTCATATTAAACTCACGCCAAGAGGCTATATGTTTCACGATATAAAGAATGAAAGAAAAGAATATTATTATATCACCAGCAATCTATACGGATTTCCGGCTATTTCCTCTTTTAAAAATATCCAGGATAGATTCCTGGATTCCAGATAAAGGTCTGTTTCTTCATCCATCAAGGCTGCATCACAGTGGTTTTTCATCAAAAAAATTCAACTGCCTCATCTCTTGAATATCCCTTATCTTTCATTATATATTCCACAAGAAATACAGCTATATTTCGCATAGCTTTTTTCTGATCCGCACTCGTAATCATTATTCAATCACCTGCCTTTTCACTTTATCAAAGCTTAGCGTCTTTACTGCTTCCTGCGTTCTAAAAAATACTGCTTGGGAAGATTTTCCGGTTTTTAATTCAGCAATAAGCTTTTTCACATACTTCATCAGAATATTCCAATTCTTCCAGCTCATCATAGTACTCATTAATTATTGTAGTAGTTTCAGCATCAGCCGTTGGACCTATCACAATGTCCATATCATGTGCACATCCATCACATCTACGATTCTTAAGTATAAACCTAAGCCACTCTTTTTATCCGCTTTCTCAAACACCTTAAGCTTTAAACCTCTTGTGTCTTCATTGAAAAGAAGATTGTATCTATATGCTTGTATAGGCTGGAACTTTATGTTTTTCTTGTTTTTGAGAAAACTTTGACGTTTTTCTGCAATATATTTATTTCTAATTGCAAGTCTTTCTGCATGTGATGGAACCGCAGTAGCATAAAAATCCTTTACCAAAAATCTTTTGTAGCCTTTTCCTGCTGAAGGATCTATGCTATCAAACAAGTATATTGAACCATGATATAAAAGGCTTCAATTGACTCTCCCCCTGCATCTCAATATAGTCTTGCAAATCATTAATAATTCCTTGGTTGCCGGTAGAATTATAAGCTTCATAGCAAACATCAATGTAACTCAATACATCATATTTCTTTAACAAATCTGATAGCTCGGAATAGGTTTTCTTCCATGCCTTTGCCAAAAATCGGTATTAAGACTAATTGCATATTAAGTACTTCTTTGTCTCTTATACTCACAACAGAAAAACCTCCTTTACTATCATAGTTAGCTACGTACACAGTTAATATGATTATAATACCTCATTCGATGCACTGCTTCAAGCTTTGCAAAACAGCCGCAAATTCAATCGTAAAATTTTACGGTTGAATTTGCGGCTGAAAAAAAATCAACATAATTGCTTTTCGATTGAGCCAATTCTAAGATTGACTTTGTTTTGTAATGTTTTGTAAAGCTCTTTTCCTTTTTCGATTTATAATACAGAGGAAAAAAAGATAAAAGAAACACAAGAGGGAGATAAAATGAATAAGAATCTTTTAAAGCATACACTACTTATCACAGCATTATCTGCTCTATCCATTACCGCCTGCACCGGCAAAACGGCAAAGGAAAGTAACACAGTAAGTCCACGGAAGTCGTAAAAGAAAGCAGTTCCGCAAATCCCGGTGACGCGGAGAAAGAAAGCAGTAAGACTGATTCCAAAGACACTGAAGAAGAAAGCAGTACTTTGAAACCATCAGAATCCGGAGCAACCGCAGAAGAAAAAGAGAAGGCTCAAAACAATACCGATGCTCCACTCGTGGGGGCTTATAACACGAATCTCGTAAGCTTCTCTCTGAAGGATAACCCGGATGCCATGAATGCATTTGAAGCGGCATTTCCAAATGGCTATAACTATACCCATTATGAGCCCATAGCCCTGCTGGGCACCCAGGTGGTTTCCGGCACAAACTACCTTTACCTATGTAAGAGTACTTGGACGGATTATCAGGAAAATGTCTCCTTTGTACTTTTACAGATTTATCAGGACCTTTCCGGAAAGTCCCAGGTTGTGGGAAGTGCCATTCTCTTTCCCACAGAAGAATCCAGAGAGGAGGGAGAAGATTACATTGACAATACCGGCTCCTATCTCCCGGAAAATATTCCGGCAATCCAAAATGCCTTTAAAGAGGCTGTACCAAATGACGAAAATGCATCCTATATTCCGCTAGCCTATATCGGGAAGCACACACAGGAGGGAAAGCCCGAAGAAGACGTGATTTTCACCGCCAAGAAGTCAAAAGGAAAAGATGCCAAAACAAGCTATGTTCTCCTTTATATTGGAAGCGGGAAAGGCGGAAAGGCAAAGCTTGTAAAGACGGAGGAGGTGCAATTTCCGGATTTTTAAAAGTGGAAAAAGCTTTTTACAGTTCCTCCGGATGGCTCTTAAAAATACTGACGGAAATGTTCTTTTACCTCTGTCATATCCGTTACCGCTTCCAGAGTTCCCACATAGTTCTGCTCCTTGTCCCGAACGGCCATATAGCGTACTAAGAAGGGTTTTCCGCCTTTCTCCATCCAAATAGGTACTTCATCTTCCTTTCCATCCCGGAAGTTTCCGATAATCATACGCACCATAGGTTCCACTTTGGGAGGATGACAGGAAAAATACTTCCCGGTCAATGGCCATTTGCGGGCGCTTAAAGACCTTTGGTCCCTCATTAAAGAAACGATTGATATTGTCCTTATCCACGAAGGTAATCTCCACCGGAAGGGTATTTAACATGGCGATAAGCTCATTTTTCTTTAAATGTCCACCGGGCATGATGATTTCTCCATCGCTTGCAGAAGGGGACTCTCCTCTATTCCCTGATTCTCCTTCCAATGATTCTACCCTGCGAAGCAGATCCTCCAGCATTTTCCCGGCTCCCTGAGGAAGTGCAGTATTGTGAACATCTCCGGAATGTTCCTCGGAAGCTTCTCTCCCGGATTTTTTTCTCTTTCTGAATTTCCTGCACTTTTGGCTACTCTCCACTTTTTCCGGAATATTGCCAGTTTCTTCCGCTTCCTTCCAACTTGCATTTTCAACAGAAAAACAAGCATCATAGTCTTTGGAATCGAAGTAAATCTGTATCCACTCCTCTTTTTGAAATTGCAGGGCGCACATGGGGAAGAGAATATTTTCCTCCTTATAAATCATCTCCTCCATACGGTTTCGTACAGCAAGATAATTCTTTAAGAAAAAGCTGTTTAGGATACTTTTCGCAATCTCTGCCTTACTCCTAATGTACTCTTCTTCCTCATCATCCAAGTCTTCTCCGGTGTTCTTGAGCGCTCTCACTCCCTTACTCTTCTCGCTAAGCTCTCTATTCAGTTCTCCCAGAGTATCCCGAATCTCATCATCTACTGTCCACATGACTTGAGAAGGCCCGGAAATGTCGTATTTCACTTTTAAAAGCGGATAGAGAAGGTCTCCCTTCTTCGCATAGTGCACGATAAAGGAACGGAGTTTTGCAAGCTCCTCTGAAAATACAGCAAGCAAAGCTTCCCAATCCGGAGCCCCTTGCGCACCTTGTACTCCTTCTGTTCCTTCTATTTTTTTCTGATTTTTTTCTGATTTTTTTCTGATTTTTTTCTGCTTTATCTTTTCCGCCGGCTTTTCCGGAAAGACTTTCTACTAAACTTTCCCATCTTGCCTTCGTATTCTCCAAATACTGCCCGAGAGCCTCATTTTCCTTCGTGAATGTTGAAAGAGGATGTCCGGGAATCTGAATCAAGGCATCCGCCTCTACGCTTTTATTGATGTAGTTTTTCTCCTCTTTCCCTGCCTGATTCTTTAAAGAAGCCTGTATGGCTCTTTCCGCATTGGCAATCTTTTCTTCCCGAGTATCTCCATGAAAAAGAGCCGAATGCACATCACAAAGCTTCTGTACTTTGGAAAGAGGCATGCCGGACTCCATTAGTCCTTGCTCCGCCCTCATGATTTCTGCAGGATCCACATCCTTAAAATCCCGTACAAAATCTGCACGAACAGATTCCAAATCCTCGCCCTCAGACAAGCGATCCAAAAAGCAAGCGCAGGGCTTCTGCACGATCTACCGGTTCTTTAGCCGCCTCATTTGAATTAGTTGCCTTAGCTATCTCGGCTGCCTCAGCTGAATCAGTTGATTCAGCAGGGAAAGGGCTTCCCCCATCCGTAATCTCAAATCCCTTTTCCCGAAATGCACGAACAATCTCCTCCATAGGAATCTTCTTCATCTGAGAACCCTTCTTCAGATTCATAATCCTACCTACAGAAGCCAGCATGGCAGGATTTTTAATTTCCGTGAATCCTAAATCAGCCATGATGTCGGCAACTTCCGGATACTCCTTTACAAGGGATGCTACACTTTTATCCAAATCCAAAAATCTTATCCATTTTTTTCTCCTTCTCATTCCACTGATTTCTTCTGACAATCTATGAGGCAGGTCTAGTTGCTTCACTTGCCGGATAGAGTCAGATCATTATTTACGATATTAGTCGATACGTATACTATGGTTCTTGTTAGTATACTCTAATTATCATTTAAAAAGAAAATGATTTTTGTTGCTTATGCAACAAATGGAGTAATGTTATCTTTTTTTAACGAAAGAAAATGGAATTTGTAATGACAAAAAAATATTTTCTCTTTTTACTCTGATACTGCTTGACGCTATCTTTTTGTTTGCATTAGAGTAAGTATTCAATGAATGTAATGCGCTATATTATTAAGGTGTCTGCGTGCAGATGCTGATATGATTGGTGCATCAATTCAAAAGGGTCCTCTGAACGGTGTCTGTTTACAGATGCTTTAGTCAGACGGCTCTTTTCTTTTTCTCCGTGACTTTTTTACGTGGTTCCTTGTCCTTCAGGACTTTGTCAGCAGTTTTCTTTAAGACATCACTGCTCAACGCAATCCTATGCTGACTCACTTTCAGCTTAGGTTGAGCCAGCCGGATAATTCCACAAGGCAGAATTCCGGTTTCCAACTCCGAAATCATCGGTTCTGGATTTCCGGAATGGCAGTATCTATCATACCGGAATTGCCGATTTCCATAACCGGATAGGCGGGGCAAAACTTCCTGGAATTCTCACTCGGATATAAGCGCTTAAGAGCCTAGCTCTTTGGGGAGCATTCCGGACTTCTTCTCAGCATCAATCCTAGCCTGAATCACTCTATGTTCCGGCTGAAGAGCTTCATATTCTTTTCTAATTTCAAGATCCTGAAGTTGCTCCTGAAGAAAATCATCAAACTTGCTACTCATTATGAATTTCCTTTCTATTAGGATTCAAAACTCTGTATCACATTGATATCTTAGTTTGAAAAGTTGGAAAAAGTTTAAACACTTTTTTCAACTTTTCTCTATTTTTTTGTGAAAAGTCAAAGGGTTATACGCGATTTGTATTTTACCGACATCTCCGACAATTTTTCCGGTATTTCTCCGACATCTCCGACACTCGTGTATCTTCGTAGATATCTATATCAATCAATTCAGGCTGTCAATTAAATAAATATCTTTTTCATAATACCCTACTCCCTTAATTCCTCAATCATATGGTCAAATTCCTCATTTAGCAAATTAAGGCTGTCATTGTCCATATAAGCGTCATAGAGCTTGTCTAAAAGCACTTTCATCGTTAATACCTTTTTCTATGCTTATAATCGCCTTAACAAAGTCCCTATGGTTATCATTTACCATATCTTCAATTCGGTCTCTCATTGCTTTTGTAATCCATTTTTTTAGCACCTTTCAACTATTCAGTACAATTACCGTAAATTCAATGTAGGATATGGCTCTGAACATCGGAAAGATATTTAATCCCGCATGGCTCCGCCACTCGGATTTGGTGGCTCTGAGCATCGGATTCATTGGCTCTCAAACGCCAGAATAATCAAGCTGTTTTTCCGAATGCTTAGAGCAAGAGAATCTTGTATTTTACGCCACTCTAGCATTCTCATTAATACTCTCTATCACCTTCCTGATTCCCATCCATACACTTAGATCTGTAAAGATTTCCACCACACTTCCCTGATCGGTAAAGGGGGACTCCTGAAGTACAGACAAGTCCTTCATCATTCCATTGTGCACGATATACTCAACAATCTGGTTTTACAAAAATAAATCTGCCTACTATCCAGATTATTGCTTTCCAGATACTCTGAAAAAGGCGGCTTTTTGCGGCATTCATATCCAAGCCAACAATCTCACGAACAAATTCTCCAAGGGGCTTGGCACCATATTCTGACTCATAATCTTCTTTACTGCCCAACTCAGACCAAAGAATCTCTTCTAAGCCTTTAATATCCTTCTTCGTTAAAGGTACATTTGACTTTAATTTCTTGATTACCTCATTTTCCTGATGCTTCCGGATATAATACTCTGCCTTTGCCTTATAATTCTTTAAGTTATCATTTTCCAGCTGTGATTCTTTCTTAACCGTTTCCAGAACATTATCTGTAAAATTCGTATCATAACGAAGACTTGATTTTTGGACATACTTCATAAGACCGCGCAGTTTTTCTCTGATTTCCTCAAAGTCATGAACATTGCATCGATCTATGTAATCCGTATGCAGTATTTTATTGATCAGATCTTTTTGCGCCTGAATTTCAGGAATATTGCCAACGCAGGCAATATCATTTACTCGATTAAAGAGATCGCTACGGGCTTTTCCATATTTTTCTCCTTTAAGACAGGCAAGCTCTATACCATACATGAGAGCATCAAAACGTACCGCACTGGCTTCGTCCTCATTCGGAAGTATTAAAGGTGCCAACTCTTCTCGAACTATTTTTGTATCTTCATAGGGTATGCTTTGATAATTTGCTTCTGTAGAATACTGATCTACATATTTCAAATGCTGTCTTACCGAAAAGTTATCCCTTGGAAGTTCACACACTTTTTGCGTCATCATTTCTACCAAGTCTTTACGATAATCAATAAACTTATCTTCCTGATATTCTAAATCTTGTAATTTATAAGCAAGATTAAAATGAAGGTTAAAGATAGCTCCTTGAAGAGCAAGGGTATTGCCCGTTGCCTTACCCTTACTGATTCTAAAGAATTCAAAAATTTCCACAAAAAAATCAAATATATAAAACTTGCTCTTATCTTCACCATCAATAAGCCCCGGACAAAGTCTTGTACCACGGCCTATCATCTGCCAAAATTTGGCATAACTCATTACCTTTTTAAAAAAATACCAAATTCAATACTTCCGGTACATCGATACCGGTATCCAGCATATCCACGGAGATTGCAATCTGTGGCATTTTATCTGCCTTAGAAAATTCATCAATCAGACTTTGAGCATAATTGATTCTATTATCAATGACCTGTGCAAAGTTATTTAAATATGGATAATCTTTATTAAAGATTTCCAGTATCTTTTCTGCATGGTCATGGTTTTTAGCAAAGATAATCGTCTTTCCAATCTTCTGTCCATAGTCAATTTTCAAGCCTTCAGTCATAAGGATATGAAGAACTTGTCGAATTGTATCTTCATTGAAAAATCCAAGAATTTAGAGCAGAGGAACTAATGGACTCCGGAAGTTCACCATCTTCCATTTCAAAGGTACTTTCATATCTTTCCTTATCTTCTTCCGAAAGATCCGCATAAACAATACCCTCTTCTATGAATTTCAGTTTCGTTTCCACAGATAGAAAATCAACAAGATATCCATCTTTAACTGCCTGTGCCAATTCATAGCCATAGGTAGGAACTCCCGGTTCCAAGTCAAAGACTTCATAAGTATTCTTTATGTCATCTTTTGGTGTTGCTGTAAGCCCAACCAACAGAGAATCAAAGTAAGTAAAAATATCCTTGTATTTGTTATAAACCGATCTGTGTGCCTCATCACAAATCAACAAATCAAAATGTCCACAAGTAAAAAGCTTCTGGTCTTCCTGCTTTACAGAATCAATGCAACTCATCATTGTCTGATAGGTAGAAAACACACAATGGGCATTATAATTTCCTTTATCTTCACACAAATTCGTTACCGAAAGAGACGGATAGAGATTCACAAAGGCTCTCTTAGCTTGTATTACCAAAAGAAGTCCTGTCAGCCAAAAAAATAAGATATTTTTTTACCCATCCGGCATCAAGCAGGACATGGCATAGTTCCAATACCGTTCTAGTCTTACCGGAACCTGTAGCCATCACAAGAAGAGCCTTACGACGATTTTTTTCTTATCAAAACTATGACAAACCGCCTTAATAGCAGCTTCCTGATAGTATCTTCCGGCAATATTTTTTTATCTATGGTGATATGGTTTTAAGGAAGTTCGTATTCTCCTTAAGTTAAACATTTTTTTCTAAATCTGCTTTTAGAGTAAATGTTAGAGACCTTTCTTTCCGGATACTGTCCATCAATGATTCTGGTTTCAAAGCCATTGGTCAAGAAAATACAGGGTCTTCTCTTATATTTCTTTTCCAAAATATCTGCATATAACTTGGCTTGCTGTCGCCCCTGAGAAACATCCACACAAGTTTTCTTCGCTTCAATAATAGCCAAAGGCATATGTGCATTATCATAAAGGACATAGTCTGCATAGCCAAGTTCTGATTTGTTGGGCATTCCCAGAAGCTCTACTTCATTGATCCAATCGGATCCTTCCTTCCAGCCGGCATCCATCAGCATAGTATCAATGTAAATCTTTCGGGTTTTGTATTCGGACAGTTCCAGAGGTTTCGGAACATAGCTTTCTACATGCTCTTTTCTTCGAGATGTAAGCTCTTCCTTTAAAGCTGCATTTTCAGCAAGTAAGGCTTCCATATCCACATCTGGAAATTTCTTCTTAGGTAGTTCTTCCTCTTTCTTCGAAAGCAATGTTTTATCAAAACTGTGTTCTTCGTAATTGTCCGAGTAACAATATGAGATAAAGTCAAAGAAGATATGGAGATTTTCAAGACAAAGAGCTGCATCATCTTCTGTCAGTTTATTCGTAGTGTGTGCTGCATTATTACCCATTTTCCGAATCAAAACCAAGCGAGTAAGAAGATCCTCACCCAAAATATCCTTAAATTCTTCCGTACTCATAAGGCTCACCAAAGTGTCCTGGTACGGCATCTTAAGATCCTTATCTACAGAATAGAGCCACTTGATTGCAAACTCCATAGCCCTACGGCAGTTTAGAATGCAGGAGGTAGGATCAATATATAATATTTTCTCTGCCGTAATCGCCACATCGGAAAAATGTGTCAAATTTCGGCTCTTTTTTTCAAGTAATCGAAATTAGTCAAATGCTTACCTCCTTTAGTTTGGATATGGTACAAAATTTTGATTTGTCGACTTGATCTACAAATTCTTTAAAGCTCTCCTGTACCTTAATGGGCGGTAAACATATCTCTAATTTCCTTATATCTCAAGAGAGAAAACTTCTGTGTCCCACCGCGCACCTTACTTATTACAGCATTATCAAAATAGTCTGATTCCAGCAATGCCTTTACAAATGTATTTAACACTCTTGAATTCTCTTTAAACTTAATTAATGCTACATTTTTATTGCAAATTCTGGTTCCAAATCTACAATTACAGGATTACCGACCGTTCCAATCATCGGCATTAAAAATATCACCATAATCAACTTTTGGAACGCTGATTTATCTTCTGATAATCTTCTTCACATATTAAGCTACATTCCGAAAGATCAATCTTACCAGTAGAAACATTCTTAGAAGTGATAGCGGATATCCCTCACTATAATATTGTGGTGAATCATGGGTTCCATCACGCACATCACATACTTTCACCAACCTGATATTTATCCCAACTATTTGGATTTAAAACCATATCTCCAAACATCTCGACAAATCGGGCTTTGATAAGCTAACATACTCTGTAATAAATCATTTGCCATCAGCATAGACTACATATCCACGATAGTTTATAAATTCCAATATAGCTTCTTTTTATTTCATAATAATGTCTATTTTTTTATCTCTTCTAGTGTTTCTATACTACATTCTGTCTTTCCATATAAAATATCAGAACAATTGTTTAAAATGTAATTTTTCAAATTCAATATCATAGTTAACATCAAATATGTACTTATTATTATGATTACAAATAAAAATAACACCAGAAAAAAATATCCATCTAACACTTCTACATTATGAAATTCATATCCTTCCATGATACTTACCTCTTTTTATTATGAAATAAACTTTTGATGCGCATTTTTCACATTGCTTTGATTTACCATGGCATACTGCATCGTTGTATCTATTTGTGAATGTCCTAAAATCTTCTGTACCTGCTCTATTGGCATTCCTTTATCTATCGCTCTAGTTGCCATAGTTCTACGGAACTTATGCGGATAAATCTTATTAACCAAAGATCTTCTTCCTAGTTCACGCATTCTCATCTCTACTCCACTTATCTTCAATCGAGTATATGGTGCATCTAAGGTAACAAATAACGCAGGATTCCTATCGATTCTATCCGCAAGATAATTTTGTAAATGTATCTTTGCTTTGGCGTCAAAGTAGACTTTCCTCTCTTTTCCTCCTTTGCCAAATACAATACATTCCTCTCTTCAAAATTTATATCTGAAATATTCAAATTCACAAGTTCTCCTACACGAATTCCGGTAGAATACAGAAAAATCAAGAATGGCTAAGTCTCTTTTACAAATACAATGATCCCTCATCTTTTCGATTTCTTCATCACTAATCACTTCTTTAACCTGATGATTTGTCTTTTATCTTATGAATCCTTCTCATTGGACTTTTTTTAATATATAATTTTCCTCCTCAAGCCAAGAGAAAAACTGGATATGTTCCTTCGAATATTATCTATCGTAACTTTACTACATGAATTCATCTTCTGATATTCCGATAAATATGTTCTCATATCCTCCGTAGTAATTTTTTTCTTATGGATTGAGTAAGGGTTTTGCAACATACGTCCTACTGTGACTTTATAGAATTGTATCGTTCTAAGAGAACAGCCCTCAATCGTTTTGGCTTCAAGAAACATTTTCATATATTCCTTATTCGAAGTAATCTTTCTAACTTCTGTCTTTTCTGAAAATGTTTTTAAGCATCACCTCTTGTAACTTCTTCATCTGAGGAATGGATAAGTATTCATACATTTCATTTAGGATAGTGACAATTTTTCTTCCATGCTGGTATCTCCTTTCGTGATACCAGTATCCTACAACCATTGCTCAGCTATCCAAAAATATTCTTGCATTAAGCTATCGAATAAAGTTTGAGCCTCATCCAGTGCTTTCTGAACAGCAACTTTTTGATTTGTCGACTTGCTTAACTATACCTAAATAGCTATCCAATAGTCTCTTCTCCAGGATAGGAATTAACATTGCATTTTAAACTAGACTGATTTAGTTTTGGCTGTGCAGATCCCAGTTATACTACCTGTAATATCAATTAATGAAAAATACTTTTCTACATAATTCTGCATACTCATATCTTTGAATCTAACAACATGAGCATGATTATTAACCCTATACCTTTCCTGAAACCGAGAATGCAATTGGGGTACTTCTCATAAGTAGATTCGCGCCATCTTCCGATATCAGTAAAAATGTCTTCATCAAATATATAATCCTCAACATAATCAACAATCCCAGAAGCACCATAATAGGGATAGATTCCCTCTTTTCTATCTGATGATGTTACAGGCTTTCTGCGAGGTCCAAATTTTTCGCTAATTTCATCAAACCTTTTTATTCTCCAATCAAATGGATTTAAAGTAGGGATCACCAAACATCTCGACAAATCGGGCTTTGATTAGATTATCTAGCTCTTTTAGTTCACTTCTTCAGTGTTTCAATTATTCCTGATAACTTATCTAACTTTTCTATTATTTCTACCTGTTTATGCTTGTCTACTTCAATGTTTACAAAAAGAATCGCCAAATTGAGTCTTATTGATTATTGGAACTACCGGAGAATTTGCTATCGCAACAAGTCTCGATTTTGAATATAACAAACTATACGCTAAATACTTTGGCAACACTATATCATTTGGAATTATAGCATTAATTTGCTGATTAAAAGCATATTCGCCGTCTGAAGCTATGCCAATCTTACCAATAGTTCCAATACATGTTACAAATATTGTATCTTTTAAAACTACTCTAGCCTTTACTCTAGCTTTTTCAGAAATATACTCATTTGAATCATCAATTAGTGTTATACCATCAACGCTTATCATATCCGGTTTAACAAAACAAATATCCGCAGAATTCCAATATTCTTCCTTTGTTTTTACTAGGTGTATTACCTGTTATAATTTCACCCAAGTCTTTAATAGAAAATTGCATTTTTATCCCTACAAATCCACATATTCTTCTATGTATCAAAGTTCACTTAAGTTATACACTTAAAAAGCTTTTCCAACTCATCCATTTCCATTACTATCTGTTTCTCTATCTCCCTAATATTCGCCATAATCTCCGAAGTTGGCGGATATTCCACGCCTTATATTCTACCTCTTTATACTTATTTATAGAGATCATAGTCATTGTCTTCTATCTCTTTCTTGGGAACCAAAAAGGATTTATCCGTGCGCTTTCTATTCGTCTCCTGTTCCAGGTTTTTAAATCTACTGATAATATCCGGAATATCATTATCCTTGATCGCACTTCGTTTATCATCCAGGCTAAATCCATCCGCAGTCATATCATAGAACCAAACATTGTCTGTTCCACCATGATCTGTTTTTGTAAAGATCAAAATTCCGGTGGAAACTCCAGCATAAGGCTTAAAGACTCCTGAAGGCATGGAGATTACAGCTTCAAGTCTCTGATTATCTACTATTTCTTTTCTAATTGCCTTGTGTGCATTGGAAGATCCAAAAAGCACTCCATCCGGTACGATACAGGCACATCTTCCACCTATTTTCATCATACGAACAAACAATGCTATAAACAAAAGTTCTGTTTTCTTTGTCTTGCACATCTTTTGAAGATCTGTGGATATCGTATCTGCATCCAGATTCCCCTTAAATGGCGGATTTGCCAGAATTAGAGAATATAGTTCCTTATCCGGATTTTGATCTGATAAACTATCCCGATATTCTATAGATGGATTTTCCACACCATGGGTCATCATATTCATGGCGCCAATGCGAAGCATAGTTCTGTCCATGTCATAGCCATGGAACATATCATTCATAAAATGATTTCTGTTTTTGCTTATCCAGAAGAACTTCCTTCTTATATCTTTCCCTAAGATAGTCTCCGCTGGCAACCAAAAATCCGGAAGTACCACACGCAGGATCGCAAATACTGTCCTTGGGATTCGGATCCATGAGCTCCACCATCATTCGAATAATATGACGAGGAGTTCTAAACTGTCCATTTACGCCGGATTGCGCAATTTTAGAAAGAAGATACTCATAGACATCTCCACGAATATCTGTTTGATGTAATTCTTCCATCATGGAATAAATCTCGTCCATAGCGTCTACAATCTTGGACAGCATTAATGGTGTATTGATCTTGAAAAATAGCATCATCCATATATTTGCTATAAGCGGAATTCTTATCCCCATGGAGATTCTTGATAAAAGGAAAAAAACCAATTCCTGCACAACAGAATACATTTTCTCGGCAGGAAAAATCATGGAATGTAGACCACTTAAGTTGTAATCCATCAACCACTCGACCTCCAATATCAACTTCATTGGCAAATATACTCTGAAAAGGAAGACCTAGCATGACAGCTTCCTTGGCTCTAAGGTTATCTGTGTCATCCAGGTCTTTAATAAACATCAGATAGGTCATCTGCTCGATTACGTCGAGAGGATTGGTAATTCCCCATTCCAAAAATATTTCCCATAAGCCATCTATTTTGTTGCTAGCTCACCTGTCATAATAAGTATTCTCCTTACTGTCTTTCTTAATTTAATTGAATCCTATATCCCTATGTTTAATATATTAAGTCTCTTTTTCAGTATGAATTTTTCAAACTTATACTCAATTATATAAAATCTTCATCAATTAATCTATTCAACAATTCTTTGAAATTAGACTTTGTGATTTTTAACCTCGCTGTTACTGCTTAATACTTCAACTCGGGGATACCCTTCATGACTTTTCATTTCAGCAATAACACTACTACTTTCATTTTTCCCTGTACTACTATGTGGTACAGCGCCAAAAATGACAAGCCTATAATTAGGGTTATATTGTAGCTTTTTATAAGTGTAAGTTTTGGCCTTTGTGTAATCGAGACAGAACTCAAATCGTTCCTGATTCAATCCACAGCTTTTAATAATTCCATTCAAAATGTTTTCTTTAACCTCTGAAGCACCAATAACAACTATTTTTCCGTTTTTATCTGTTTCATAAATAGATGAGCTAGGTAGGAATTTTTCTAATCCCCATTGTTTAAGTAAAATTTCCAAGCTACCGGTACGATTAGCAAGTGTAATTCTCGATGTAACTTCCTCTATAATTTCATCTAATTCTTCATAATTTAGCAAGACTACACCTCCTCATCATAGATTCTCTTCATCTTAACTAGAATTTTCTCCATTCTTCTTCTAGTTATAATTAGCTCATCCATAGAAGCGGAGTACTTATCCGCAATAGTTTTTGTTCTTCTAATGAGGGCATGGGAATTATTAGTTCATTCAACTTACTCAATGATATTGTAGGCAAGATGCTACCAGTACAAATACTTTTCAGTGAAAGTTGGCCTGTTTCACTTGCAAAAAGCCTGCAAGTAATACGGATTGACTTTAGATTCATCAAGCTCAATTATGAATAAATTTCCAGTTACCAATACGTTAGTATTATCTCCCATTGACATAACTGCTGATTTTTATTTCTGGAGTTCCTGTCTTAGTAATGATTATCGAATTATTTTTGACACAAAAACTTTGTATAATTCTGTGGAACTTCTTTCAAATACTGTTCATCTATAGAGATTATTCCATCACTAATATTTGATATAGTTAAATACTTATTTAAAGTTGGCTCGCTACTTTTGATTCCTTCTAATTCGCTTGCTTTTTATTTGAGCTCCCCTGCTGATAAATTTCACCACAGAACCTAGCTGAACTCCATGCTTCACCTCTGGAATAATATCAAGATAGCTAGCCGCATTCAGAACATAGTCATTTTTCGCTAAGTCCTCAGTGTTATAGAATTATCTCCATCTTTCTTAAGATAGTCTAGAATATATGAAATACATTCTTTTGTTAGAATATGCTGTTTATGCTCTCTGACAAAACATTTTCTTGCATCTACCAATTTAACATTTTTATTATTATGACTAAATACAACTAATGTAGTTGAAATATTAGTGTTGCTAAATAACTTTTCAGGTAAAGTGATCGCAGCCTCAACAAGTCCTTTTTCAACAAAAACTTGCGCATGTTCCTATCTAAAGAATTCCAAGTAGCACCGGTAGTCATTATTGCAACAGCTTTACCAGTATACTTCATTTTGTTCAATAAGAGTTGCATTAAATATCCAATCAGATGAAGCACGTTGAATAATGTCTATAGGGCAATCCAGTGAATTACTTAATTGCTCTTTATACATACTCATATACGAGGCTTTTTATCATAAAGGGATAGTTGGAAAATAATTTATCCATTTTAACTTTTACTTCTATATTCAAGTGCATCATTTAGTATTAGCTTAATGTTGCCCTGCAGTAACGAAGCGCGAATCTCTGCTATTTGATTACTTTTATAATTCAACTCTATACCTAAATAATCAAAATGATCATTTATCAAAAGATAATTCAGTAAAAATTGCCTTTTACCGGGAACATGACTCTAAGACATTATCATTTTCCTGAATATTTTAGGATTGAAGTTACCAGTTGAATTAATCCACTGGGTGTTGAACATTCAGCAGAATTAATATCTTCCAAATCATTATTAAACAATATAAATGATAATAATTGATCGAAGTAAATTTATCCACTAATGCAACAGCAATATCCCATACCTCATCAATATTTTCTCTAACTATTTGATTGACACTATCTGGAATAATTTTTGATTCTATTAAAATCATCAATGCTACTTAATTCCACTTTTTCTTTAGAAGCTACATATAAAAATATAAGCAATAATCACTCCCTTTAGATGTAAGTTATTAATAATACGATTTCTTGTTAATTCATTTGTAATTGACGTCGCATAACATCACTTGAGTCTAAACTTCTCAATTTATTCAAACTATTCTTATCCAAATTAATACCTCCTGTAATAACAGCCAATCTTGATTTAAGGTTATTATAAACCCTATATCACATCAAAGTCGTTTTTAGGTTCTATTCTATTATACCTTTATCTCTTTAATGTTACTTTTAACACGTAAAAATGCAGGGTATACGAATAAGAACATAGAATTTCATTACTGATAACAGAGATGATAATCTAGAAATTTTGCAAATTTCTACTTCATGCAAAAATCCATTATTGCTATTATAAATTGTGCAAAGAATCATAAATAATGCCTGAATAAACTATTTGTGATAGCTTTATTATTTCAACTCAAAATAAAAATTATGAAACACAGGCAAAAATGACTTTTAAAGGGTATAATATTTTTAAAAATTAAACCAATAATTTGGTTTGTAAACAATAAAAAAATATGATAGTATAATATTGTGGTGATATTGTAAAAAGAAATGGAGGAACACATAGTGTATTTATGCATACATTAATAATGAAATGCTGGTTTGGGCTCGTAATAATACTCCCTTCAAAACCACTATCGATGTCAGAATCTAGTTCATATCGATGCTAGAAAAATTGATGCTTGGGAAAAATGGCGATAGCTACCCTTCAATTTCTGAAGCTAAAAATTGGCAAAATTATATAAATTGCCTTTTGCATCTTTCTTTATGTCTACTCCGCCCCAAAAGAACCTAGACCATACACAGATCGTCCGAACTATACGTGGTGCTGTTAATCATGATATCAGTTATGAACTATGGTCAGAGATAGGAAGAGTTATTAGCAGCAGAAAAATATGATGGAATTTGTAGATGAAGAGGATATTGATGAAATCTTTATTCCCATACCCTCTTATAATGCTAACTTAAGTGTTGAAGAAATTGCAAACAACATTCGGAATTATCTTGGGTTTCATTACCATTTAAAAATAAAGCTATTTTATAGTCAGAAATCATTTAATTATTATAGATCAGTTTTAGAATCAAAAGGCATTCTTATATCGCAGATTACTGAGTGTTACACTAGAAGAAATGAAGGGTATTTCTATTTATTATAATAAATATCCAATTATAGCTGTTAATAATAAAGATTACGAAAGAGCAAAAACCTTTACTCTTATACATGAATTAGCCCATCTTGTAAGAAGATCATCATCATTATGCATGATTGATTTTGATGATACAAATGATAATGAAGAAAAATTATGTGATAAAAATTGCTGCTGAAATACTTATGCCTAAAGAGTGCTTCAATATTGTTGCAAAAACAGAATTTAATAAATGGAGCGAATGGAATGAAGAGTGCTTAAGTGTATTTCAGATAAATTTGGAGTCAGTCTGTTTTGCTGTTATTCGAAGACTATATGAATTAAAAATTATAAAAGCAAAAGTAATTTACAATTCAATCTATCATGAGATGTCAATTCTTTTTTGAGAATCAAGCTGAGATTGATGCGAAAAATAAAGAACGGGCGATAATAATCCCTTATCATGTAAAAATATCTTAATAAGGAAGGATATCTCTACACAAAAACCATAATGAACTCATATTCTAAGGGCAAAATCTCATATGGAGAAATGTGTCATACTTTTAAATGTAAGCAGTTCTTATATCAGTAAAATGGAACGGGCGGTGATGTTTGTATGAATGGGAAAAAATACGTAATAGATGCTTGTTCTTTAATTGATGCCGCACAGTTACAATATGAGTAAAAATCTTTTTCTTATATTTGGGAGAAACTTGGTAGTGAGATTGATAGTGGCAATCTGTTATCAAGTTCAGAAATTTATGATGAATTAAAGGATAAAGATTTAATTGGTTGGGCTAAACAATATAAGCATGGTTTTGTCCCTTTGACTAAAGTTATTCAAGAAAAACCACAGAAATCTTAGAAAGATTTCCCGAACTCATAAAAATGAGAAGTATTAAAAATTCAAAATGGAGATCCATTCCTAATTGCAACAGCATTGGTATATAATGGTATTATTGTAACAAATGAGGGTCTAAGGCTAATGGTATTCCTGCTATATGCTCTAGCTTAGGAATAAAGTATATAGAACTTGACAGAATATTTAGATGAAATATTAGATTAAGTGTGAGGCTGAAATTTTTCTGTAAATGATGGTCTTCTATGAAATTTACTTTGCTTGAGCAGCATAAACTGCTGTTCAAGCGTTGGTTCGTATCTAACAAAAATCAGTTGGAATGTCAAGGGCGCTCAGCTCTGCTGAGCGTTCAGTTTACCCTTGATAAGACAGCTGATTTTTCTTTTTATTCAGGAATTCGATCAGGATACATTATTGCCATTTCTCCCCTAACTTTTCCCCAGTTTCGAATAGGCATCGTCCATTTTTTTGTAGCCTCAAAAGTTGCCAGATAAAGGGCTTTTAACAACGCTTGAGAGCTTGGAAAGACGCTACGTTGCCGATTTAGCCGACGAAGCGTAGAATTCAGTGATTCAATGGCATTAGTCGTGTAAAGGTAGTTCTGGCATCTTTTTGAAAAACTTAAATATCGTAGAAATAGCATCCCAGTTTTCATGCCATCGTTTCATCGGCATAGGGATATAAAGCCTTTCCACTTTTCTGTTACCTTATCCAGCTGTGCCAGAGCGAGTTTTCATCCGCCGCAGTATAAATGGTCAGTCAAATCGTTTGACCAGACTTCTCGCGTCTTGTGTTGCCACGGTTTCCATGTGTATCTCACCATATGTACAATGCAGCGTTGCTGCTCTGTTTTCGAAATGCAGCTGCACTCGCATCCTTTATTCCAGCAAGCTTCGTCAGAACAAAGGATTAGATATCTGCTATTCTGCTGGAAATGTACCGTCGTTCCGGAGGAACGGGTACCACGCTGTTCCGGTCGGCGAGTGTACGTCAGACCGGAACAGGATACCGCCTGCATCATTCTGGCTAGTGCGAGTTTACTCGCTTAACGCCGGGTCAAGCCCATACACTTCTCTCATGGATCTGTAATTCGCAGGATCTGTGGGAACGATGTTGATCTTGTAGGCATCGTGCTTGATGCGGTCTAGGATGGCTTCAGCCAAAGGGCTGTCATCTCCACCGAGTTGCTCATACCAGCCACTGGAATCATACTGAGAGCAGAAGATTGTAGATGAATTTCTGCGTCTCCCTATGGAGCAGTTCAGGATATCATGCTGCTCTGATTCGTTTGGTTTCAGCAGAAGCCATTCATCGATGATAAGAAGAACAGGATTTGCGTATTTTGCCTGAACCTTCTTGTATGTTCCATCATTACGAGCCATTTCCAGATCCATCAGAAGCTCCGGAAGTCGTACATATCTGGTACGGAAACGTTGCTTGCAGGCTTCCATACCAAAGGCGCAGGCCATGTAAGTCTTACCACTGCCGGTAGCTCCGGTGATGAACAGGTTTTCGATGTTCTGTGATATACTCACAGGTAGCAAGTCGGTCAATGAGCGTACGGTTCAGCTTCCGACCGGATGTATAGTTGATATCGGCGATGTGTGCCTCCGGCTGATCAAAATCTGCGTTGCGGATTAATCGTTTCAAACTGTTACTTTTACGGTTGCTGTATTCGATATCGACCAACATTCCAAAACGGTCTTCGAAGGAGACCTCCTTCATGTTGGGATCAGCATTCTGAAGGGTAAACGCATCAGCCATCGATGTAAGTCGCATTTCAATCAGTTTATCAGTTGTGCTTTGTATGGTCATAGTTGCTTACCTCCTGTAATAGTCAGAGCCTCTTGTGAGGGCATACTTATTCGGTGTAGATATGGACTTGCTGCCGATAGCATCAAGAGTGGGAGTTTTATCATTCCCGGTATCAAGGATATTTTTGATACTCTTGTAGCTTGAGAGGCGGTGAATGTCAGTGCCTTTTTGCAGGCAGCTTCCAGACGGTCAACGGAATATTTATCCGCCAGCCTTAACAGCCCCATGCAACTGCGATACGACTGCTGTTCTACACGTTTGGAGGCAAGCATACCATTTACGACTTGTTCTGTACTGTCACCGATGTGATGAGCCCACTTACGAAAGCGCTCTCCGTTCCATTCTAGGTATTCCTGATGCGACGCTGGCATGTGCTCAGTAACAGTACTGTATTGTCCCTTGCGTCCGTATAAACGGCGGTGAGAAGCAATACGCGTGCTATTGTAAAAGATTTCTATCGTGGTTCCTGTAACTCGTACATCAACCTTTCTCTTGATGTATTCGTGTGGAACGGAATATAGCATTCCGTCTACAGATATGTGATAATTGAACTGAACGGTGGATTGTTTCCATTCTGCCAGTTCATAAGGGGAAGCGAGCAACGGAGCCAGGGAGTGGCAGTTCTTCGTCGCGGAAGATCTCATACCGGCTTCCTTCTTTTTTCTGGAAGGGCTTCCGGCTGAAATCTTTGAGTCTGCTTTGAATAGCCTGATTTAACTCGTGCAGTGAGAAGAACTGCTCATTTCGCAGAGCGGCAGTAATCCATGTGGATATATTACCTACGGTACCTTCTGCATTTGGCTTGTCCTTAGGGTGCACGAACCCGGGCTGGAATAATGGCGGTTCCATAGTGCTCAGCCATTTCCTGATAGACAGTATTGATACGTTGATCCTTCCAGCCTGCATTGTGGTCAACTGCAGTCTTACAATTATCAGGAACAAGGATACGGGCAACACCGCCAAAAATACTCATACATGTGTACATGAGCAGTTATCCATGCGCTCTGTTTTTCATCAATGAATGCTTCAACGTATGGGTATTGACTGTAAGTCATGACACCAACGAAGAGATAAGCATTAAGAATCTCGCCTGTATCCGGATCAATGATGTGTGCCGGATCACCGGCCCAGTCAACTTCTACCTGTTCACCGGGTTTGCGGTTGATGTGCATGGTAGCACGACGCTTCTGCTCATCCTGCTGGATGTAGTAGCAGAACTGTGAATACATTAAGGGATTGTCTCCGGAAAGGCGGCAGTCTTCTAAGTACTCAGTCCACAGAAGCTTCTTGTTTACCCCATTTTTCAGAAGTTCTTTGCGAATGTATGCAAAGTTGGGCATCTTTCTTTCGGCAGATGCGACATCGGCCACTTTGGGGAACAACAGTTGTTCCAGCACTGCATCAGTCATGCCGGAATCCAAGGGCCAGGCGATGTTCTTTTCCTTAGCGGCTTTCAGAACCTTGTTCACCGTGGTTTTAGATACACTGCAGCTGAGAGCAATGTTGGTTTGACTGAGATTCAATCCGGCAAGCCGGATGATCTCGCGATACTTGGTCATAGTGGTGACCTCCTTTAAATGTATTTACGCTGTTAAGCGCATAAATACAGTATAAAGGTTTAAGAAATCCACAGTATCCAGTTCGGAATAATGGTACTCCATTCCCGGAATTGTGGTATCTTGTCGACCGGATTAGCGGTATCCTCGCGCCGGAACGATGGTATAAAACAGGCCGGAATACTCAATATCTTGTACTCCTCTGTTTTCAGAGCATTTAATACGGATAGCCAGTATTTACTGCTTTCATTTTCGCCAATAACTAAGGATAGAACTTCTTTTTCCCTTCAAGATTAATTCCAAGCACAACATAAAGCAGCCAGCTTACGAATAACACTATCGTCTCTGACAGAAAAAGTGGATGGCATCAATAAAAATGATAGGGTAAATGGCTGACAAGGGCCGATTTTTGCCACTCTTCAATCTGCAGCAGAATCTTATCTGTAACATCGGAAATAAAACCTTCTGAGGCTTCAAAACCATAGATGTCCAGTAAGGTTTCGGAAATTTGCTTTGTGCTTAGTCCTTTGCAAACATGGAAATAATCTTTCGATCTATATCACAAATATCTTTTTGACGCTTTTTACTACTTGAGGTTCAAACTCAGACAAACGATCTTGAGGAACCTCAATATCCATACTTCAAAGCTGTAATTAACTTACTTGGTCTTATAGCTATTCCGGTAGTCTCGTACCTCGTCAATGAATCAGTTCGTTCAGATTTTTCATATCAAGATGATGATCCATTTCCGCTTCCATCATTTCTTTGATGGTTCCACCCTAATAAATCCTTTAATGCATCTTGAATATCGTATTCTTGCAAAAGTTGCTGGATGATTGCACGTTTACCGTCAGTCATTTTGAACACGATGTACCGTTTTTCTTTCTCTTTTTGCCATAATAAAGGCCCTCCATAATTTTTCATTGTATCATAGAAGACCTTATGATTGTTTATTTACAGACTTTTTCGTACTCTCTAATTCACCAAAAACTAGATTATAGATTGATACACGAGTTTCGATTTATTTAGTTTCATTTATTTCACAAAGAGACACTGTTTTCTATTATTTATTTTTGTTAGCTGATTATTGCTTCTAGCATTATTTTTATATATTATAATAATATTCACTATCTATACGATATATTTGATTTATCAATCTTAATACTACTATCACAATTATTAATGAACGGAGCAACAAAGTCCAAATCAATAGATTTAGGCCCCAAAATAACTCTAGAATATTTTTAGAGGGTAGCCTTCTAAGTGAATATACAAGAATGGGAATCCATACTTCTTATTTAAAGATGAAGTAATTTTATATTCTTTTATTCTGCTCCATATTAACAATAATTCTATATTCATTTTTCATAAGAATAATCACTTTTTAAATAAGAATCCCAAATTACTTAATAATGGAATATTTAATTTCGTATCATTCTTATCCTCTTCTTTATTAACTATATCCTTTAATTCTTTTAGTAAATTTTCTAATTTTTCTTATCTTGTGGTGTTATATCCTTTGTTTTATAACCTTTATCATATTATCTTTAATATAAAGATAAGCAACCTTATAAATTTGAGACATATTTATTTTCCTGAATACTCTTTAAATACTCTGAATCATATACAAGCATTGCCCCTGTTGCATCTTCTCCATATTGTTTCCACATAGGCAAACTATCCATCTCAGTAGTTGCAGAAGAAATATGCAAAATGATGGCTCCCATGTCTGACCAGCAATCTTATGCTTTAAAATGCTATCTATCAAAAATTTTTGCCTTCCATAGGGTCATTCATCTGTCTAGCATTTGTAAGTCTTAGAGTTGAACTTTCTTTATCATTAATTAGTATCTGTAAAGTTTCCAAAGAAGTATAATGTCCTAATTTTATTTTATCAATTTGAATTCTTTGTTCTAATACTATCTTTTTCTTTTTATTCGCAGAATATTAATAATCTGGTTATACACTCTATAAAAATGAACTATTAAAAATCCAACATTGAATCTATTAAAGACGTTAATTCCGTATATTCAATAAATTTTTCTTTTAGCATCTTTAATACTTTATTTCTCATGTCACCATTAGATGATGGTTGATTTATTTCGTCATAATTAGTTCAACGACTTTTCTTGCATCGTCTACTACTAAATCATTATCTATTACCCATTTGTATAATTTTTCTTGCGAAAATAATTTATCATTATATTCAATTAGGTTTTGTGAGACATAATACGAATTATCATAAATTTTACAATTGTTTTTAAGTAGAGTAAAAAATTAACTGTTTTTCTCATTCTCTGTTCCATTAAACACTCTAATAAATGATTTTTATACCAATCCTTATTTATTATTCTTGTTATGCTTTTTATTATCTTCAATAGTACTAACTTCATTAATACACCATAGAAATTTTTGTACATGATCTTTATCATATATATCATTAAGTTTATTATATAAATTCATGCTACCAATTGAAATATACAATTCATCCAGAGATTTATTTTCATCTAACTCAATTTCATCTGATTTTTAAACAAAAGAAGATGTTCTCCTTGATTCAAGGTTGTTCACGTCTATTTTCAAATCCATATGACATAATTTAATCTGTCCAATATTTTCTACTCCATGGTTTACATACTTAATATTAAATGTGAGTGAAATACCCCATGTCATTCCAATGATCAGGATAAATTATATATACAACCCTCATATTTACTAAGGTCGAGTTAATGGCTCCGAACTAATAAATTTTTATTCTAGGTATCATAGTTACAATCCCCTCTTAACATTTTCATTAAATATTATACTAAAGACAAATTATCTTATTTTTCTATATTTTGACTACCTATATTGATTTGTAGCACTTTTATTCCATCTCAATCGTTCCTGGTGGCTTAGAAGTCAGATCATAGAACACCCTGTTCACTCCCTTTACCTCATTCACGATTCGGTTCATCACTCTCTGGAGTACGCTAAAGGGGATATCTGCGCATTCTGCGGTCATAAAGTCATCGGTAATCACCGCACGGAGAGCCACCGCATAGTCATAGGTACGGAAGTCTCCCATAACGCCCACGGAGCGCATATTGGTGAGGGCGGCAAAATACTGGCTGTAGGAACGGGAAAGTCCCGCCTTCTCGATTTCTTCACGGTAAATGAAGTCCGCATCCTGTACCATGCGAACCTTCTCAGGAGTTACTTCTCCGATGATTCTTACCCCAAGTCCCGGTCCCGGGAAGGGCTGACGATAAACCAAATGCTCCGGAAGTCCAAGCTCCAGTCCTACCTTACGCACCTCGTCCTTAAAGAGCAGGCGCAGAGGTCTCTACGATTTCCTTAAAGGAAATGTTCTTGGGAAGTCCGCCTACATTGTGGTGGGACTTAATCACTGCGCCCTTTCCAAGGCCGGATTCCACCACGTCTGCGTAAATGGTTCCCTGAGCAAGGAAGTCCACTGCCCCGATTTTATTGGCTCTCTTTCAAAGATACGGATAAACTGCTCACCGATGATCTTTCTCTTCTTCTCCGGATCTTCCACCCCGGCTAATTTCTCAAAATACTCTTCGCCGGCATTGACGCGGACGAAGTTCAACTCGAAATCTCCCTTTTCGCCGAAGATTTCCTCCACCTGATCTCCTTCATTTTTCCGAAGAAGGCCGTGATCCACAAATACGCAGTACAGCTGCTTTCCGATAGCTCTGGAAGAAGCCCTGCTGCAACAGAGCTGTCCACACCGCCGGAAAGGGCTAAAAGCACCTTGCCGGAACCGATTTTATTTTTCAAAAGGGAAACCTGCTCCTCCACGAAGGACGCCATTTTCCAGTCTCCGGTACATTTGCAGACGTCATAGAGAAAATGATGAATCATCTTCTGCCCTTCCACGCTATGCTGTACCTCCGGGTGGAACTGCACCGCATAGATTTGTCTCTTCCCATCTTCCATTCCCGCAACAGGACAATGCTCAGTATGGGCTGTAATGGTAAAGCCCTCCGGCACCTTAGCAATATAGTCGGTGTGGGACATGAAAACGGTGGTCTCTTCCGATACATCGGAGAAAAGCACGGAGGACTTCTCCACATGGGTTTCCGTCTTTCCATACTCACTGACAGGGGCGGTAGCCACCTCTCCTCCAAGCTCATAGGCAATGAGCTGCGCTCCATAGCAGAAGCCGAAAATAGGGATGCCCAGCTCGAAAATTTCCTTTCCGATATGCTGGCTTTCCTCCTTGTACACGGACTGAGGTCCCCCGGTAAAGATGATTCCCTTGGGACTTAATTCTTTAATCTTCTCTATACCAATGTCGGAACTGTAAACCTCTGCATAAACCCCTTCGTCTCTTACTCTCCGGGCAATCAACTGGTTGTACTGTCCACCAAAAATCCAATACGAGAATCTTCTCATGATTCATGCTTTTTCCCCTTTTCTCCTATTCGTCCAATGAAGTAAACGGCTTTCGTTTACACAAAATCGAAATTCATTATAGTTTATCTTCAATCCGTAAAGCAAGAGTCAGCAAAAAGATATTTAGCAGATCTTTTTCCGAGATATTTTTGCAGAGCCACTATTACTTCCGTCTTAGTACGGTTCTTTCCGCATATTTTCAAAAGAAATGGTAGCCGGAACCGCCTTCACTGATGATGTCCAAAAGTTCATCCGCTTTCGTGACCTGAATACCGCCAAACATCGTTACGCCCTTGGAAAAGAGGCAGTCGGGAAGCATGCTTGCAGTGGGGCCTACCACAAGAATTTCCGCATTCTTTTTTGCCATAGATAAAAGCTCCGGCAAAGTATCATTCAAGATGGTCACTCCGGTAATCACCAGCAAATCTGCGTAAGGAACACATTCGCCTGCCCTTTCCGGAGGAAGAAAATAAGGCATTTCCCGTTCTTTCAGAGTCCTTATGTCCTTTTTCCAAAATATGAAAATCCGCATTTTCCTGCATAAGCTTTCGAATCATGGGTACCAATGCTCCCACCACCACGGATTTATTATATTTTTTTACATCAATTTCATCAAAAGCATCCGCACCGCAAAGAAGCTCATACTCCGGATGCGCCGTCTTTTCCCATACTAATGTGCTCAAGGCATTTAACGCCGCAATTCCCAGAGTTCTTCTTAGAATATTTTCCGAAAAAATATCCTCAAGATAGGCCTTAACTGCTCTCCCTTTAAGTTTTTCCGGAAAAGGGCATAGCTTTCGCGGAACTTGGACAGCACACCGCCTCCGGAATCTCTTTTACCGGAGTAAAACATAGGCCTCCATGTCCCTGTGAAAGCTTCACACCGGAGAGGCCGAAAAACAGCCCTTTCCACAGTGATAGAGTCCAAATCCACCGCATTTTTCAATTTCATGAGATGCATTCTTTTAAAGAAAAAATATTGCTTCCCTCAATTTTCTGCAGATCTTTCATTGTACTGCTCCTTCAAATAAATTTTCTGTCATTATAACATGATAAATCTCATTAAAACCTTGCATTTTTATCAACTGACGAAAATCTTTACTCTATTGAAAAGAAATCTTTTACTCTATTGAAGCTAAATCAAAAGAAATGAGATTCTTTACAAATTCGCATTTTCCCGTAAAATAAGAAAACTGTATATGGGCTTGTACCGGTTTCGACAGGGGATGATGCAGCTTTAGAAAGCTATCCGAAAGAAGTCGCGTTAAACTTCAAAATTAAAATTAAACGCTAACGATAATAGTTACGCATTAGCAGCCTAAGCGCTGCTGGCCAGCCTTCTCTCACTCACAGGAGAAGATCCTGACCTCATTTATGTAGGGAAACGACGCGTATGGTTCCTCCCATGCTCGGGCGTATCTAGAGGATACCGACTCATAAAAGAGGTGCACAGCTTTTATGAGTGGGGGAATCTTGAAGTGTACTATGATAGTAGAAGGAAAGGGAATTCGTTTTCGGACATGGGTTCGACTCCCATCAGGTCCACGATTAAAAACAGCAGAATTCAGCCAGAATTGGCCTGAAACCTGCTGTTTTTACTGTTTTACAAATTTTTTCATGAAGCTGATTCACGCATAAAAGCAACTACTTTTCAGGGTAAGCCGCCACGAAACCGCCCACGCTTATAGCAAGTGTCGTATCATAAAGATCACAACATGACTTGCTCTTCCTAATCAAAACTCCACTTCCTTCAGCACTTCCCCGTCTAAGGTATAAATCGTAAATCCCTCTTCCGTAAGAATCCCGTAGCTATTCGGATTGTCCTCTTTCGGAAGACTTCCCGATCCGGGATTTAAGTGATAGTAGAACTTTCCGTCCCGTTCCTTTTTCTCTGAAACAGGAAGGTGGGTATGTCCCTGCAAAAAGACATCGCCATTCTTTCTAAGAGGAAAGCTTTCATGGTTATACACATGTCATGACTTAAGAAAATGCTCCTACTTCCCAGGTCAAGCAGTGCATAATCTGCCATAATAGGAAATTCCAGTACCATTTGATCCACTTCCGCATCACAGTTTCCCCGTACTGCAAAGGATTTCATCCTTAAGAGGATTCAGCATCGCAATAACTTCCTTCGGTGCATAGTCCTTCGGTAAATCATTTCGCGGACCGTGATAAAGGAGATCTCCAAGGAGGAGAAGCTTTTCATACTCTCCCGCCTTGTAGATATCCAAAAGCTTCTTTGTATAATAAGCCGAGCCGTGTAAGTCGCTCATAACAAAATACTTCATCTTACATCTTCTCCGGAGCAGAGAATCCAAGTACATGGATTGCATCGGTCAGGATTCTCCAGGTAAGGGCAAGGTGAGCAATATAGTTCTTCTGCTTCTCCTTATTCTCTTCTCCAAGAATCTTTACATTGTGGTAGAACGCATTGAAGCTGTTTGCCAATGCATAGATGTATCCGCAGATCTTATGCGGTGCAAGTTCCTTCCAAGCGTCATTCATTTCGTCGGCAAATACGATAATCTGCTTCTGAAGCGCAAGTAAAGAAGGCTCACTCATCGGACTGAATCTTGTAGTTCTTTCCGTAATTCTTAATCCATGTTGCGGTATCTGCAGAGCTTTCTCCGTTTGCCTCAGCATATTTCCGTAAGATAGAGGCAATACGCACGATAGTATACAGAATATAAGGACCGGTATTTCCTTCAAAAGCACTGAACTTCTCCAGGTCGAAAAATGTAGTCCTTTGTAATCTGGTTGGAAAGATCACCGTACTTTAAGGCTGCAAGAGCGATAACCTTTGCGGTTTCTTGTCTCTCTTCACTGGTGAGTCCGGTATCCTTTCCTTCTTCCATACGGGAAAGTACGGAGTCCCGAATCTCGTCAATGAGCTTCTCCAAACGAAGCACCCCGCCATCTCTTGTCTTAAAGGGCTTTCCGTCCTTGCCGTTCATGGTTCCAAAGCCCATGAAAGTAAGCTTTGTTTCCTTCGGAAGGAGTTCCGCCTTTCTTCCTACACGGAAGAAGGAGGTGTAATGCAGCTCCTGACGGCTGTCCGCCACATAAAGATACCAGTTCTGCGGATAGAGTTTCTCTCTATCCATAATGGTTCCGAGGTCGGAGGTGGCATAAAGGCTTGCTCCGTCAGACTTTAAAATCATACAGGGAGGCAGTTCTTTCTTATCTTCCGGCTCTGCAATATCCACGACAAGAGCACCGTTCGAGCGATAGGAAAGTCCCTTCTCTTCCAAAATCTCAATCAGTCTTGGGAAATAAGGCTCCGCATCGGACTCACCTTCCAGATTTCAAAAATGTACATCAAGAGCATCGTAGTTCTTCTTTAAGTCGGCAATGGAGACCTTCATGATCTTCTCCCAAACCTTCTTGTACTTCTCCTCGCCCTTCTGCAGTCTTACCGTAATATCCTTTTGCACGGTTTGCATACTCCTCGTTCTTTTAAACTGCCGTCAGGATTCTTCTCCTTTGCCTTCGCGGAAGCCATGGGGATAGATTTCCTCGAGTTCACCGATGGTAAAATCTTTCTCCAGCTCTCCTCTTTCTTCCAGCTCTCCGATGATCAGTCCCATCTGTAAGCCGAAGTCACCGAGGTGCACATCGCCCACTGCTTCATTTCCCATACGGATAGCCAGACGCTTTAGAAAGCTTCTCCGATGGATGCGGAACGAAGGTGTCCTACGTGAAGGGGCTTTTTGCTACATTTGCTCCGCCGTAGTCCACAAGAACCTTTCTTTCCTTCCTTCGAGTCCAAACCGTTCTTCTCATCCTCAGCCATCAAGCTGCAGTATTTTTGCAAGAAATGCCGGAGAAAGTGTCATATTCAAAAATCCGGGCTTTACTACTTCTACTTTGGAAAATAAAGGCACAGAAAGAGCCTTATCTCCCTCTAAATACTTCTGTACATCTTCAGCCAGCTCAATCGGATTTTTCTGATACTTCTTTGCCCCGATTAAAGCACCGTTACTCTGATAGTCACAAAGGGTCGGGACGATTGGAAATCGTGACCTTTCCCAGTTCTTTTCATATCCGGCAGACTCAAATGCAAGTCTCTACAGCGTCTTGTAAAATCTTCTTTACGCTTTCCATGTTCATCCTTTCTTTTTGCTAAATGAGTGCCTACATCCCTTTAGACGACACTCGCAATACATTAATATAATTTTTGCTGCAATAATCGGAAGCCTGACTCTGAATACTTCCCTGGTTCTGAAAAACTTCCCTTATACTACGGAAAAAAGACTTCCTGAATCGGAAGTCTATTTCTTATCTAGACAAGACATTGTGCTCCTTGCACAATGTTCTTATCCATAAAATTTATGCTCTGGACTCATAGTCTCCTGTCTGTGTGGAAATGATAATCTTATCTCCGATATTTACAAACAAGGGAACCTGAACCTCAACGCCTGTCTCTACAGTAGCCGGCTTTGGTTGCACCTGTGGAGTATTGCCCTTAATACCGGGCTCAGTATGAACAACTTCCAAAGGTAACCTTCAAAGGGGCTCTACAGAAAAGACATTTCCCTGATAAGAAATAACTTTAACTATTTCATTTTTCCTTTACAAACTTCATGGAGTCGGCAATCTGCTCATGAGAGAGTGCAATCTGCTCAAAGGTCTCATTGTTCATGAAGTTGTACATCTCTCCGTCATCATACAGATACTGCATATCTACTCGGTCAATTCTTGCTGCCAGGGAACTTCTCGGTCGGACGGAAAGTCTTGTCGGTTACGCCGCCATTAATCACATTTCTCAACTTGGTTCGGACGAAAGCAGCCCCCTTACCCGGCTTTACATGCTGGAACTCTATAATCTGAACTACCTGTCCATCCATCTCGATGGTTATACCATTTCTGAAATCACCTGCAGAAATCATAAATCCTCCCTAAACTTCTTCTACTTATAGGGAAACCGCCATGAGGGCATAGTTCTACCCTAAACTCGCAGTCAATTTTAATATAAAAATGAAAATGCACGCAAGCTTTTCTTGAAAATAAGGCGTTTCAGTACCTTTTATTCCTACGCTTCACTTTTTATAAATTTGAATTTTTATGTATAATTTTTGAATACTGAAATCAAAAGAAAAGAGTTCAGCTTCGATCGATTTTTCGCTTCGTTATTACGCTGTAAAATAAGATTCGATCTTGCTATACAGATTGCTTTTTCAAGGAACATGGAGGGGAAAAATATGGAATGGAAACGCTTTACCTTTATCGGTCTAGGTTTAATTGGAGGTTCTTTGGCAAAGGCCATAAAAAGCTTATCCCGATTCCCATATTTCCGTTCTCGATAAAGATGAACATTCTATACAGATTGCTCTGGCGGAAGCTGTGGTAAATCAAGAGCTAAAAAAGCCTGAAAAGAAATAGAAAAAGATACGGATCTCCTCTTCTTATGTGCTCCTGTAGAGCAGAACCGAAAACCTTTTTAAAGGAACTTAAGACTCTGCTTTCCTCTCATACTATCTTATCGGATGTCGGCTCTACAAAACCGCCATCATGAAGGAAGCGGAAGAACTGGGACTTTCTTCCCGATTTATAGGCGGGCACCCCATGGCCGGTGCGGAAGTTTCCGGCTATCAGGCCTCGATTCTCTTCTTTTGGAAAATGCTTATTATCTTCTTACACCGGGGAAGACTTTTCCGAACGAACTGACTGAAAAAATGCAGAGCTTCCTCTCCTCTATCGGAAGCATTCCCTTTGTCATGAGTCCGGAAGAACATGATAAATCCGTTGCCTGCGTAAGTCATCTTCCGCATCTCCTTGCCGCAAGTCTTGTGAAGCTTTTAAAGGAGGAAGACGAAAAGGGCACAATGAAAAAGCTTGCGGCCGGCGGCTTTAAAGACATTAGCCGCATTGCCTCCTCTTCTCCCGTCATGTGGCAGCAAATCTGCCTAAGCAACAAGACACCTATTATAGACATGATTGAGGATTACATTACTTTGTTGGAAGACATCAAGACTTCTATAAAAAAAGAAGAGCCCCATGCTGTTATGGAGCTCTTCCAAGAATCCGGTGAATATCGGAATTCAATGGACAGTTCCGCGCAAGGACTCATCCAAAGTGAATATGCTATTTCTCTTCATGTGCAGGATCACCCCGGTGCCATTTCCATCATTTCGACTATCCTTGCTTCCAATATGGTAAGCATCCGTAATATCGGCATCAACCACAATAGAGAAAAGGGAGAAGGAGCTTTACAGCTCTCCTTCTATACAGGTGAAGACTGTGAAATGGCAAAGAAACTCCTTCATAAGTACGGATTTCAATTTTAGACTTACAAGAAAAACCAAGCACATCACAAATTTTCATTTTATCGTAGACTCATCTACACTTATGCCGAACTGCTGGCTTTCTTAGCCCCCTTGTTCGTTGACTCAAAAAGACTGTGCGTTGCCTTATAGATTTTTCTTGCGATATAGGAATTGTTCATGGTGTAAAGGTGCACGCCGTCAACCCCGTGGGTAACCAAATCCACAATCTGGTCTACGGCATAAGCGATTCCCGCGTCTCGCATAGCAACAGGATTGTCCTCATATTTTTCCAAGATTCTCTGGAACTTCTTCGGTACGTTTACCCCACAGAGACTGGCCATCTTTTGAACCTGTCTTTTTATTGATAACGGGCATAATCCCCGCCTCAATCGGAACATTGATTCCCGCTAAGGCACAACGCTCTTGAAAGATATAGAAGTGCTTATTTTCAAAGAAAAGCTGCGAAATCAAGTGATTCACACCTGCATCCACCTTGTTTTTTAAGTTCCGGATATCTTCTACCTTATCCGGACTCTCAAGGTGTCCTTCCGGGGTAGCAGGCCGCGGAAATATTGAAAATCCCGTGTTCTCTCAAGAAAGCAATCAGGTCGGAAGCATATCGAAAAATCTCCTCGGTTTCTTTCTCCCTCGGGAATATCTCCTCTCAATGCCAAAATGTTTTCAATTCCGGCAGCCTTCAGCTCCTCGATTTTTTCCAGTACATCCTTCTTACTCCCTGAGTTTACACAGGGAAAATGTACTACGCTCGGCACATGGCAGATATCATTGATATGCTCTGCAATGGGGACAGTACTTACATTATTCTTTCCGCCTCCTGCTCCGTATGTTACGGAAATGAAATCCGGTCTTAAGTCCCGAAGATTATATAAAGGTGTCATAAATTGTCTCGATGGAAGCATTCCTCTGAGGTGGAAACACCTCAAAGGAAAACACCGTTTTATCTTGAAATAAATCAACAATACTCATTTCTTAATTCCTTTGCCGCCTGAACAAGGTTCTTCAAACTTGCCAGGGTCTCTTCTCTTCCTCTAGTCTTTAAACCGCAGTCCGGATTGACCCATAACTTCTCTTTTCTATCTTCTTAAGCATCTTTTCCAACGCTTCCTTAATCTCTTCAACGGAAGGGACTCTCAGGGGAGTGAATGTCGTATACTCCGGGTCCAACCTCTGTACGGAAATGGTTCTCTCTTAAGAGTCCAAAAATCTGCAGGTCGGAGCAGGGAAGCCTCAGAGGAAATAACATCTGCATCCATGTTGTCGATTGCAGGGAATAATGTCGGTGAACTCGCTATAACACATATGAGTGTGAATCTGGGTAGTTTGCCTGACAGCCACTGTGTACCAGACGGAAGGCGGGAATTGCCCAGTCCAGGTACTCGCTGTACCAATCGGACTTACGAAGAGTAATTTCTCTCTTAAAAGCCGCTTCATCAACCTGGATAATCTTGATGCCGTTCTTCTCTAAGTCCAAAACCTCATCTCGAATGGCCAAAGGCAATCTGCTTTGTGCTTTCCGCAATGCTGATATCTTCTCTCAGGGAAGGACCAGTTTAAAGATGGTTACAGGTCCTGTCAGCATTCCCTTCATGGGGCGCTTTGTTAAGCTCTGTGCGTAAGTAGACCATTCTACCGTCATAGCGGAAAGTCTGCGCACATCTCCCCAGATGATGGGCGGCTTTACACAACGGGTTCCGTAGGACTGCACCCAAGCCTTTTCGGTAAATAAGAAGCCGCTTAAGAGCTCTCCGAAGTATTCCACCATGTCGTTTCTTTCGAACTCACCATGCACCAAGACATCGAGGTCCAAGTCTTCCTGAATCTTTACCCATTCGGCAATCTTTTCTCTGTTGAAAGCAACGTACTCTTCCTTTGTCTTCTCGCCCTTCTTAAAGGCATTTCTGTTCTGACGAACATCCGCGCTTTGCGGGAAAGAACCGATTGTCGTTGTAGGGAAGAGAGGAAGCTTAAAGTCTTCTCTCTGTATCTTTTCTCTTTCGGAAAATGCGGGAAGTCTTGTATAATCCGCATCGGTAATTGCTGCACAACGCTCCTTTACCGCCTTGTCTTCACTGTTCGGTCTTACAGAAGCAAAAGAGGGTTTTATTTTCCTCTAACACGCTTGCCTCAGCTTCTCGCTTAATACCTTCTTTAAATCCAAAAAGCTCGAGAGCTTTTCTACTGCAAAAGCTGAAATGTCTCTTTACTTCTGCGGAAGCTTATTTTTCCCCTTCTAAGGTATAAGGAACATGGAGAAGGGAACAGGAAGTGCCAAGCACTACGGAAATGCCCTTAGCCTCCAAATCCTTTACTTGCTCTATGGTCTTCTCGTAATGGTTTCTCCAGATATTCTTTCCGTTTACAAGTCCTGCAAAAGGAGCTTATCCTTCGGGAAGCCCTTTGCTACCAGATTCTTTGTTTCTTTTCCTTCGAGGAAGTCTAAACCGATGCCGTCGAAGGGAAGGGCCAAAAATACTATCATAAGCATCTCTTACATCCCCAAAATAGGTCTGCAACAACACCTTAGTCTCGCCCTTTACGGAAAGAATCTCCTGATATAAAGCAGTGAAAAGCGCAAGGTCTTCCTTATCCAAGTCTCTCACAAGGTAAGCTTCATCAAAGGCCAGCCACTTCGCACCGAGAGACACAAACTTTTCCACATAAGCCTTGTACGCTAATACCGCCTGCTGCAGGAAATCTTTCTCCGTCTTCTTCTCGGTATAGCGAAGGAGCTTTAACAAGGTAAATGGTCCAATTACCACTGGCTTAGTCTCTACTCCTAAGGCCTTCGCTTCTTCGTACTCCTTAAAGGGCTTATCTCCCACAAGGGAAATCTCATCTTTATCGGAAATCTCTGCCACCATGTAGTGATAGTTTGTATTAAACCACTTCTTCATCGCAAGTGCCTTCACATCTCCCTGCCGGTCCCTTATAGCCTCTAGCCATGGCAAAGTACTTTTTCCAAGGGGACTTAAGGACAGCTCTCTGTAACGCTCCGGGAACAATGTTGAAAAGGACTGCTGCATCTAAGAAATTATCATAAAAAGAAAAAAATCGTTGGAAGGAATGAAAATCCACTTCCTTCTCCTGCATCTTCAGCCACTGCTTTTTACGAATGTCTTTTGCAAGAGCCTCTAATTCCTGCTCGGATACCAAGCCCTTAAAAACTTCTCTGTTGTGAATTTGAGTTCTCTTAACTCTCCCACTCTGGGAAGCCGATAACTGATGTTTGCATAAATATTTCTCCTTACTTTTTCCTTTTTGGTTTTACTCTTACTTTTTTTAACTGCTCTATAGAATATTTCCGAAAGAGCCGCGGGATATTTTTATTTATCCCTAGTTTCTAAACTGGATATAGGATAGCGCAAAGAGCCTTCCTTTGAAAAAAATACAAAAACAGGACTTGGTTATAGTTTTGAACTATATCCAAGTCCTCTTAATTATCCTTAGTTTTTTTTAGTCTTTTTCTCAGTTTTTTCCTTAGATTTTTCTTAGATTTTTTTCCTTAGTTTTTTTCCTTAGTCTTACATTTCAAACTAAAAACGATGTCCTCCACCACCTGAAGAAAATCCTCCACCAGATCTTCCACCTCGGAAAGTCCGCCTCCGGATCGCCCTCCTCTTCTGCTACTGCTTGAACTGAGTCGGACTTTTGTTTGATTCGTCATAATAACCTCTCGATTACCGAGTATCATATTCGGACGAAGGGCTCAAGAACCGCTTTGGATCCTGCCCGATTCTGCTTCCATGTCATAAGGAGCATGGTAAAGTTAAAGAGAAGTCCCAAAAAGATAGCCAGGAAAAATTACTGATCCAGCGCATCAGGGGTCGCCACAAAGCGTCCCTCCATCTTTGCCTTTACTTGTGAAAATGCCACTGCAGCCGTCCTATAGTAATCGCCATTGGAAGCAAAGACATAGACATTGTCCGTAATGCTGTTTGCTACATCAGAGGAAATAGTTCTATAAAATGCACCGCCACTCTGGATTCGAATCTCTCTATTTTCCATATCAATAAAGAAAATCAGACCGCTCTTTCCATAAAATACTTCGTTGTAAAAATCACGAATCGTAGCAGCCGCACTATACTCTCCTCTTCCGGAGAGAAAGGCAACATTGCCGTACTGCGTTAAGGGAACCAGCTTTTTAAGCAGATTCTCTTCTTCGCTGCTGCTTAGCAAGTCTTCTTCATCGTCAATATAAGCGGTATAGCCCGTGTCCGAATTTTGATAAACGGACGAGGATAAAAAAGCGGATTGATCCAATGCATAGCTCTTTCTTATCATAAAAGTACTGATACAGAAAGCAAGAAGCAGAGCTTTAAAAATACTATTTTTCATCACTCCTCCTTCTTCTCAAAAATCGGGGGATGGAACGTGTCGATAAAAGGTTAAACTTCTTAATCATTCGTCTTAGAGAAAAGATGGAAGCCACCGCAGATAAGACTGCCGCAATATAGTAGTACTCATCTCTGACCGGATGCCAGAATAAAATCAACACGGAAATAATAAGTGCAAGTAATGCGCGAAACGTCCCGCTCTGTTCTGTATTCTTTGCTTCTTCCTGTCGTTTATTCTACTGTAGCGTAACGCCTCCCTATCTCGCACCCGAATCTTATGCAGTTGAACCTGAGATAGGAAAAATCAGAAAAACCGAAAGAACGAGGGTGATTATGGGTAAAGTCTCTGCAGAAATTTGGAAAAGCAGGTTTAGAACCAAGAAAATAGGAATCGCAATCAACAAAGAACTTTTGTGAAATTTCTTTTCGTCAATAGGGATATCACAATAAACCTTCCCCGTCTCTCCATTAACAATGGCATAGGAAATACGATCATTCTTTTTATAGCTTAAAAACCATATGGGAAACATTCCTCTATCAACGGTCATTTCATGATGAAGACAACTTGCATCGAACTTTCCTTGGACTTTAATATCCGGTCTATTAAAAACCATTTGGTCCAAGAATTGTCCTTTCCATCTCTTCTCCCAGCATGGAAAAAAAGCTTCCTTCTCATAGGTTTTGGACTCGGTATCCGCTATTTCACTATAAAAGCCCAAGAGATAATTGGGGAAAAGTCCTTCATTTTCTCTTTCGAAAAACGGAGCAATAACTCCGGCTATATCGTCATCAAAACGAAGAGAAGCATCAAAGGGAATTCCCTTCACGTCCCCCTGCAGGTTACCACTAAGGTTGTAATCCTCATGAATGGCATAATTTCCGCTTGTGTAATTTCTGTTTCCTTTTAAACTAAAAATCTCCATTAAACTCCATAACTATAAAGCCAATAGGGAAGATAAAATCCTACAAAGCGGTCAAGGTAGACCGGATCCTCCAAGTCCTTTTTGTCTATAGTAAAAGGATCGAATCTTTTGCAGATAGAGGTCTTTGCATTTTTCCTTCGAAATTTGAAAAGGGATTATCTTTTGTGGCTTTTCCGCTTCCTTTATGCGACTGTTAAAAACCACTGCCGAACCGCAATATGCACAAAAACCGGTCACGGACAAGTCTGAGCTCTCTATTTCCGCACCACAGTTCGGACAGGTAAAAACCTTCGTTTTATATACCTCTTGCTCCAAACTTTCCGGAGTTCGATTATAAGTCGCCGGATCAAAATGCGTTTTACAGTTCACGCATTCCAGATCTTGACTGTCTATGGAAAATCGTACTTCTCCTCCGCAATTTGAACAATGCGCCATAGGCTTTCCTTTCTAAATCTTCGGAGTTCTCTTTAACATTTCATGTCTTTCCGGGCCATTGGAAACCATGGTAATCGGGACTTCCAGTTCCTTTTCTATAAAGTCAATATAGTCCTGGCACTCCTTCGGTAATTCCTCATAGTTTCGAGATTCCACGAATATCACAGTGCCAGCCCTTAAGAACGGTATATACCGGCTTAGCCTTACGAGTAAGGGGTAACAGGAAAGTCCTTTACTTCCTTTCCGTCAATCTCATAAGCGGTACATACCAGGATTTCTTCTAAAGTAACCTAATGGATCCAGTACGGTTAAGCGCCACCTCTGTCGCGCCCTGTAAAGCACAGCCGTAACGAGATGCTACCGCATCATGCAGCCGACTCTTCTCGGACGACCTGTTGTTGCGCCGTACTCCCCTTGTCTCCTCCGCGCTTTTCTAAGCTCCTCCGCTTCGTCTCCAAAGATTTCGGAAACAAACTCTCCCTGCTCCCTACAGCGGAAGAATAGGCCTTCGTTACACAGACTACACTGGTCATTTCGTAGGGAGGAATCCCTGCTCCGACAGCACCGAAAGGATGCTAAAGTATGGCTGGAAGTCACCATCGGATAAATACCGTGATCGGTATCCTTCATTGTCCCGAGCTGTCCCTCCAAGAGGATTTTCTTCCCTTCCTTGATTGCCTTTCTAAGGAAAAGGGAGGTATCGCAAAGATAGGGACGAATTTCCTCTCTCTGCTTTTTCAGCTCAGCAAGAACTGTATAGTAGTCAAGGCCTTTCTTTCCGTAAAAGGCTCTCAAAAAGGGCATTTTTAATCTCTAAAAATCTTCTTAAGCTGCTCCTCTAAAATATCATCGTAATACAGCTCGTTGATTTGCAGACCGATTTTTAGCATACTTATCGGAGAAAAACGGTGCAATGCCGGACTTGGTGGATCCGTAGCTCTTTTTCCCCAGTCTTTCTTCTTCATACTCATCCTGTAAAATATGATAGGGCATCAAGACCTGTACTCGGTCGGAAATATAAATCTTCGGTGTCGGTACACCGGCTTCCTCCAAAGCATGAAGCTCCTTTAAGAACTTCTGAATATCCAGCGCCACTCCGTTTCCCAAGATGGAAGTAACATTCGGATTAAACACTCCACTTGGAAGAAGATGCAGAGAAAAATCTGCCATACTCGTTTATGATGGTGTGTCCTGCATTGGCACCACCCTGGAAACGCACTACGACGTCTGCATTCTCTGCAAGATAATCCGTGATCTTTCCTTTTCCTTCATCTCCCCAGTTTGCACCGACTATTGCCTGTACCATAAATTTCCCCTTTCAACTTTTTTTCAGAACATATTCTTTCAGAACGGTATAAGTTCTTATCCTATTATGTCATACACTATTATAAAAACGTCTTTGTCCTCAAAAAGGATGCCTTAACAAAAACTATTATTGTACTCCTTTTCAAAAACCGTATCTCTTTTTATTCCCTTCTGATTAGATTGGTTATCCACTGCAATACATAAAAAACAGCGGGTACAACCATGAGCAGAAAGAGATGGGCAAGAAGCGATTCCTTACTACCTCCCGTAAAGGCAGTATAAAGAAAAATGAAGCAAAGTCACAAAAATGAACAACAATATCCCTATTGCCAGTATTCTTTTCATTCTTCCTCCATTTCCTTTTTCCGCTTCTTTTTGTGACTTAATTTCTTTAGTCAATTAATTCCTATTCTTTAATTATAGCATGATTTTACAGCGCAATCTCTACAGATAGATTAAGCTCTTCTTTATTTTCCTCTAAAATAGGCTGAATGTACTCGGAAATAAATTCCTCCACTTGTTCCTTTGCACGTCCGATATAAAGCTCCCCTCTCATGAGTCCCTGTATATCTTCTTCTGTAAGCGGAAAAGCATCATCCTTTACAATTCTTTCCAGAGATCATTCTCCAGCCCCTCTTCCTTCACTCTCTTTCCGGCCTCCATGGAGTGCATACGGATTCGCTCGTGAAGCTCCTGCCTGTCTCCGCCCTTTTTTACCGCGTCCATCAGGATATTTTCCGTAGCCATAAAGGGCAGTTCCTGTTGCAGATGCTTTTCAATCATCTTGGGATAGACCACGAGATTCTCAGCAACATTATAATACAAATCGAGTAAACCGTCACAAGCAAGAAAGGCTTCCGGAACGGAAAGTCTCTTGTTTGCCGAGTCATCCAGCGTTCTTTCAAACCACTGCGTAGATGCAGTAATGCTCGGATTCATGATTTCAGAAGAAATGAAGTTCGAAAGTGCCGCCATACGCTCCGCCCGCATCGGATTTCTCTTATAAGCCATGGCACTCGATCCGATCTGCTTCTTCTCAAAAGGCTCTTCCACCTCTTTTAAATGTTGTAAAAGCCTTAGGTCATTTGAGAACTTATGCGCGGACTGTGCAATGGCGGAAAGCACGGAAAGCACTCTAAAATCCACCTTGCGGGAATAGGTCTGTCCCGATACAGGATAGACTTTGGAAAATCCCATTTTCTTTGCAATCTTACGATCCAGCTCCTTGCACTTTTCGTGGTCTCCTTCAAAAAGTTCCAGGAAAGAAGCTTGTGTTCCGGTAGTCCCCTTACAACCTAAAAGCTTTAGGGATGCGATACACTCTTCTATTTCACAAAAGTCGAGATATAAGTCATGAAGCCAAAGACTTGCCCTCTTTCCGAGTGTTACGGTCTGCGCCGCTTGAAAATGCGTGTATCCGAGCATAGGAAGTGCCCTATATTTCATCGCAAAAGTCGGAAAGCACATTCATACAGTTTAAGAGCTTCTTTCGAATAAGCCATAATCCCTCTCGCATCGTAATTAAGTCGGTATTGTCTCCTACATAGCAGGAAGTCGCTCCGAGATGAATAATTCCTTTTGCTTTCGGGCACTGAAGACCGTAGGCATAAACATGGCTCATCACATCGTGTCGAACCTCTTTTTCCCTTTGTTTTGCTTCTTCGTAATTGATATTTTTCCGCATTTTTCCCGAAGTTCTTTAATCTGCTCCTCCGTTATAGGGAAGTCCCAGCTCCTTCTCACTTTCCGCAAAGAGCAATCCAGAGCTTACGCCAGGTTTTTAAACTTAAAGCTCGGAGAAAAATCTTCTGCATCTCGGGAGACGCATATCTGCCGGATAACGGACTTTCATAGCTTGAAAACGCTTCCATTCCTCTTTCCTTTCTATTTTGTAGAACTGATAAACATCCTTTTTCTTACAACTTTTCGAGTAGAACTTTTCTTATCGTAGAACCGCGCCCATATCATATCTTCCCGGGGCTTTATCTTGGAAGGAAAAAATGCCGCTGTGATTGCACCCTTTGCAAAGATTTTTCCGACTGTAGGCCGTGTGCTCAATTTTTACAATCTCATCTTCTCCGGCGAAGATAACCTCATGAATTCCCGGAATTGTTCCTCCTCTTAAGGAGAGCATGCCAATTTCCTGCCTATCTCTGGCCTGATGCCTTTCTTCTCTATCATAGACCTTATTCAGTGCTTCACCGATTCCCTCTTCAACCGCTTTTTTTCCAGCATAAGTGCGGTTCCGCTCGGCGCATCTTTTTCCTTCTGTGGTGCGCTTCCACAATTTCAACATCGAAGCCTTCCCTATACAGCTTTGCTGCAGCGATACGAATAAGCTCCTCTAAGAGGTTAACGCCCAGAGACATATTACCGGACTGCAAAAATAGGGATGTGTTTGGATGCCTCCTCTATCTTCTTCTCTTGCTCCTCGGAAAGTCCCGTTGTACATAATACAAGAGCCTTCTTTTTCTCCACCGCATAGTCAAGAAGTCTGTCAACCGCTTCTCTAACGGAAAAATCAATAATTACATCAAAATCCTCTTCCACTTTGTAAATATCTTGATAAAGCGGAAAACCGAAAACCTTTGTATTCGCATTGGCATCTACTCCGGAAGTAATGACACAATCCTTCGTATTTTTTTGCCACATCTATAACATTCATCCCCATAACACCGGATGCACCATGTAAAAGTATCTTCATATCCCTCTCCTTTACTCTATAAAAGAAAAAAAGCTGCGAAAAAGAAAATCCCCTCATCACTCTAAGAGTTTCTTCTCTTTTTCGCAAGCTATACTTTTCTATTTCAAAATACCGTAACGAATCATTTCTTCTTTTAAGACTTCCCTATGTTCTTTTTCCATTTCTGTCAAGGGCAAACGAAGCGATCCAACATTCTTTCCCTGTAAATTCATAGCCGCCTTTACCGGAATAGGATTTACTTCACTAAACAAAGCATGAATTAACGGTAAAGCCCGCAGTTGTTCTTTTCTTGCAGCTTCTATATCTCCGGAAAACCACTTTGCACAGATTTCATGCGTTTCCTTCGGTGCCACATTCGATAAAACGGAAATAACACCGACTCCGCCGGCTGCAGAATCGGAAGAATCAAGCCGTCCTCTCCAGAATAAAGACAGAAATCCTCATCCACTATACGCATTAAGTCCAAGGTCTTTCCGACATCTCCTCCTGCATCCTTTACACCAATAATATTTTCCACATCATGATACAATGCCGCCATCGTTTTGGCCTCAATACTCACGCCTGTTCTTCCCGGAACATTGTAGAGAATGGCGGGAATGGATACAGACTCCGCAATTGCTTTAAAATGCTGATAAAGTCCATTTTGGGTTGCTTTATTGTAATACGGTGTAACCAAAAGAAGACCGTCCGCTCCAACTTCTTCCGCCTTCTTGGAAAGGTAAATAGCGGAATCCGTACAGTTTGATCCGGTACCGGCAATAACAGGAATACGATGATTTACAACTTTCACGGTATGAGCAATAACTTCTATATGCTCCTCTTCCGTTAATGTTGCCGCTTCTCCTGTGGTTCCCACAGAGATAATCGCATCCGTATCGCCAAGAATCTGCTCTTCTATAATTGACTCCAAAACTTCAAAATTGACCGTTCCATCCTCATGCATAGGGAGTAACCAGCGCTACTCCCGCCCCTTAAATAAAGCCATAACTCACCTCGCTTACTATTGTCCGTCTCGTCTTACTTTTTCTCACCCTATCTTACTCTTGATAAATCTGTCTTACTCTTGATGACTCTATTTCCCTTGACGACCGACCCTGTCTTACTTTCTATTAAAACCGGCGCGCTTTCTTGCCGTAGGATCCAGAATCTTCTTACGGATGCGCAGATTCTCGGGAGTTACTTCTAAAAGCTCATCCGTATCAATAAAGTCAATACACTGCTCTAACGACATAATCTTCTTCGGAACCAGCTTTAATGCCTCATCGGAGCTGGAGGTTCTCGTATTACTTAAGTGCTTTGTCTTACAAACATTTAACTCAATATCCTCCGACTTCGGGCTCTGTCCGATAACCATGCCGCTGTAGACCTTTTCTCCCGGTCCGATAAAGAGTATTCCTCTGTTCTGTGCCTGGAAAAGACCATAGGTCACCGCCTCACCTTGCTCAAAGGCGATTAAAGAGCCCTGGTGGCGGTAGTTTAAGTCTCCTCTGTATTCACCATAGCCTTCAAATTCCGTATTTAAAATTCCATTTCCTTTTGTATCGGTTAGGAACTCTCCTCGGTAACCGATGAGTCCGCGAAGGAATTTCAAACTCAAGTCTTGTATACCCGGATGCCAAAGGACTCATCCCGTTTAAGGTGCCCTTTCTCTGGGTTAATTTCTGTATTACCGCGCCGGTAGCCTCTTCCGGAACATCAATGTATGCAATCTCCATCGGCTCCAGCTGTTTTCCTGACTCGTCCGTCTTATAAATAACCTCTGCCTTGGAAACCGCAAATTCAAATCCCTCTCTACGCATGGTCTCTACCAAAACGGAAAGATGCAACTCTCCGCGTCCGGAAACCTTAAAAGCAATCTGCGGATTCGGTCTCTTCTACACGAAGGAAACGTCTGTATTCAGCTCTCTAAAAAGCCTGTCTCGGATATGGCGGGAAGTGACATACTTCCCTTCCGTTCCTGCAAGCGGAGAATCATTTACCATAAAGTCCATGGAAATCGTCGGCTCCGAGATCTTCTGGAAAGGAAGCGGAGCAGGATTCTTCTCCGTACAAATGGTATCTCCCACATGAAGGTCTTCAATACCGGATACTGCCACGATATCTCCGAAGGAAGCCTCTTCCACATCCACTCTCTTTAAGCCGTCAAAGGAATAAAGCTTCGTGATACGTACTTTCTTTTCGCTTGTCCGGATTATGATGATTCACTACCAAGGCATCCTGGTTTACCTTGATTTTTCCGTTCTCCACCTTACCGATTCCGATTCTTCCTACAAACTCATTGTAATCAATCGTGGAAACGAGAAACTGCGTTTCCTCATCCGGGTCTCCCTCCGGTGCCGGAATAAAGTCGATGATGCTCTCAAAAAGCGGTTTCATATCCACATCCGGATCTTCCAATTTCTTTTTGGCATAACCGTTCTTAGAGGAAGCAAAAAGAAACGGACAGTCGAGCTGCTCATCGGAAGCATTTAAGTCGAGCATCAGTTCTAAAAACCTCGTCCACTACATCAGTGGGGCGAGCCTGCGGCTTATCAATCTTATTGACTACGACAAGAACAGGAAGACGAAAGCTCTAAAGCTCTCTGCAATACAAAACGGGTTTGCGGCATCGGTCCTTCAAAGGCATCAACCAGTAATATGGCACCATCCACCATTTTAAAATTCTCTCAACCTCGCCACCGAAATCCGCGTGTCGCGTGTATCGACAATATTAATCTTTACCCCCGTTATAGCTTACTGCAGTATTCTTCGCTAAAATCGTAATACCTCTTTCCCGTTCAATCGGGTTTGAATCCATTACACGAACACCGATGTCCTGGTTATCACGAAATACACCGGACTGCTTTAAAAAGCTCATCCACAAGGGTGGTCTTGCCATGGTCAACATGGGCAATAATGGCTACATTACGAACATCTTCTCTCTTCTTTAACATGAATTTTCACTTCCTGAACTAAATCAAATATACTTAAACTGCAACAAAATTATGCTTTATTTACTTTCCGCTTTAACTTATCGAGTATACCACCGGCATTTTTTTATTGCAAGGAAAACCACCTGCGTCCCATACTCTCGAATCTGCTTTTCAAAATCCAGTATTTCTCTTCCTTTACCCGTATTTTAAGGACTACATTTTCCGTGAATTGCTTATCTAAAATAGGAATTTCCTGCTCCGTAAAGCTGTATTCCAGTTTTCCAAGAAGAGTATAAGGAATCTGCAGTTCCAGCTCTCTACCCTCTATCCGTTCCAAAAAAATCGCCTTATCCAATGCGTTTTTTGCCGCATCAGAGTAGGCACGGGAAAGTCCTCCCGTACCAAGCAGTGTTCCTCCAAAAATTCTGCTTACCACAAGAAGCGCATTTTTCAGCTTAAGCCCTTCCATTCTTTGCAAAATAGGCATGCCGGCGGTCTTTGCGGGCTCTCCGTCATCGCTCTGCTTTTTATGCTCCTGGACGATTCCTTCCCTCTCTTCCAGAAAGATATAGGCATAGCAGTGATGTCTTGCTTCTCTGTATTTTTTCTTGCACTCTTCAAGATAGTGCTCTACATCCTCTTCTTTTTCCAGCGGAAAAAGCCCGGCATAAAATCCGGACTTTTTCACTTCTATCTCTCCAAAAAAGCATTCATTAATAAACTTCATTTCACCTCTAACGATATGGAAAAATAACTATGGAGTCCTGTTCTAAACTATCTTTTATTAGTTAGAAGGACCTTTCTTTATTCCGGGTCCCTGTTCGGAAATGATGACTCTTCCGTTACTCAAGTTTTCCTCTTCATCGCCGCCTTCTTCCTCTGTCTCTTCAGGCTGATAGCGATAGTAATGGTCATCCGTATCCAAATCTCTTAAGTTCTCCGGAACAAGCATAGCTCCCCAAGAGGTATGATAGTCACACTTTTCTGTGGGTACAGTGCCTCTTGCAAAGAGCTCTGTAATCACTGCACTTCCTCTATAGTCATTGTAGCAACCGGAAGTTGGAAGAGTCCGGACTTTCGGCAGACCTTCTCTTCCACAATGCTATCCGGTTTTTCGAAGCCGATATCGGCCTTTCCTTCATGAATCTTTGCCATGATTTTCCGCCAAATATCCTTATGGAAGCCGGTTCCTCCGTTATATTCTCCACTTCCTGCATCCTTTAAGACCTGATTTTCATCACAGCCACCCCAGACTCCGGCAAGGTAATAGGGTGTAAAACCGACAAACCAGATATCTCTGTTATTGCTTGTTGTTCCGGATTTTCCGGCTTGACTCATGCCGTCAAAATGAGCTCTTGTGGAGGTTGAGCTGACACGAACATCGGAAGCAAAAGCACGCTTGGATTCCATAGATTCCCGCATTGCATCCGTGAGGAGGTATGCCGTGCTTTCCTTCATAACCTGTGTCGCCTCATCCTCTGTGGTATCAATTAAAACCTTGCCGTTCTGGTCTATGATTTTAGAGAAAAACTTAGCCTTTTGTAATTTTCCTCCATTGGCAATGACCCCATATGCCTGCGTCAATTCCAGGTTGGAAACACCGCGCGTCAATCCCCCCAGCGCCAACGCGGCATTTTCATCATCCTTTTGCCAAAAAGTAATGCCCAGAGATTCTGCATACTGATAGCCACGCTCCGGTTTTACCGTTTCCATAAGGCAACGCACTGCAACGATATTTAAGGAGTATACTATACCGTCCCGAATACTTTGGAAACCAAGATATCCACCCGAATACCAGTTCTTAAAAGTCTTTTTTCCGACTGTGTACTCTGAATCATAGTAGGTAGAAGCAAGAGTTGCACCGTAGAGATCAATTGCCGGAGCAAAGGAACTTATGACCTTAAAGGTGGATCCGGGCTGACGAAGCACATTCGATGCACGATTTAAAGTCTTACTCTGCTTTTTCTCGCCTCTTCCTCCCGTTAAAGCCAGAACTTCTCCACTGTGAGGATCCATTAAGACAAAGGAGGCCTGAGGCTCCAAAACATAGTCTATCGTTTCTCCGAGAATGCGATCGGTGTCAATCGTAACCTTTGCCTTAAATTCGTCTATTCTTTTATTTGCCTGATCCTTAGAATTGTAAAGGCCGTTAAAACTGATGCCTTTTCCTTCCTTTAAATATTTTGCAATATCCTTCTCACTGAAATTGACGATACTGCCGTCTTTATGTTGTATGGTATAGCGCCAGGTAATCGAGTATTTTGCCGTATCGTAATTCTCCGGATCATTGATTTCTTTATCCACAATCGCCTGTAAATCCGGGTCCTGATTGGCGCCAAATCGTTAAGCCGCCGGAATAAAAGCAGCTTTGTCGCATCTTCTTTAGAGTAGTTGAGCCTTTCCATAAAAGCATCCACTACCTGCTCCGTCAGTTCATCGGTGTAATACGAATACGGTTTATCTTCTCCGCTAGTCGAGAGATTCACATTCTGTATTCTCTCATATACCGGATCCGCCAAGGCTTCATTATAGCGAGTTTCATCGATATAGCCCTGCTTTAGCATATTTTTTTAAAACCTGCTTCCGTCTTGCGGCATTTTTATCCGGATGCGTAATCGGGTTTTAAGCCGGAAGGGATTCTTGGTAATGGCAGCAATTACCGTTGATTCCGAAAGACTTAAGTTGCTTACCTCTTTATTAAAAATAACGTCTTGCTGCAACCTTCACTCCAAGCGTATTTGCCCCGAGATTAATGGTGTTTAAGTACTCGGTCAGAATGCTTTTTAATCTGCTTCTTCTCTAATCCGGGCTGATCCTCCAGTTCTAAAGCTAGGGTACTGCTCCTGAAACTTTCGAACATACTTTTCAAATTTTCCCTCGTGAAGACCTCCACCGAAAACATTGTTTTTTTAGAAGCTGCTGCGTAATTGTCGATCCTCCTCCGGCTGAACTGTCGTCGGAAACCACACCTTTTACCGCACGCATAATAGAACGAAAATCGATTCCGTTATGACTCCAAAAAGCGCTCATCCTCAATCGCAACAAAAGCATTGATCAGATCCTTCAGAGCTCCTCATACGTTACCCTCTCTCTATTCAGGCCTTCCGTAACAGAGTCGACATCAAATTTCCTTTTTATCGTAAATCTTCGTAGCATGAGGCAGTCGGTCCCACATGAATTTTTGAATATCCGGTGCCGAATCCAAAATCCTTTGAACATGCCATAAGAAAAGATACACCTAAAAAAGCGAAGCTACGAAACAGAACAGGATTACGGTCTTTATGATTCCCGTAAACCTGTGCCATATTCGTGCTCGCTTACTTTTCATTCATATAAACGATTCTCTATACTGTATTTTGTGAACTTCATTCTTCGTCCTTAGTATGCAAAGTCAAATTTACCGCATACCATTCTATCATAAGCCTAGCTCTCCTGCCATATACTCTTAGGCATAATAAATTGACTTTCTCCCATAGACATCGGTGCTACTTCTCCTTGGGGAAGACCAAAAACCAATTGATTATCCGCATTGATATAGAAGCTCTGCTCATCTCAATTTCCTCAAAAGCCCTCATTATCCTCGCCGTCACGGACAAAGTATTTGTTTTCGGAACTTCTGTTATGTTCTTTAATCTGTCTTTTTACTTCGTCTGAGAGTATTTTCTTATAATCTGTCCTATCCGAAAAAAGTTCCGGGAGGCTTAGGAGCTTTCCGCTTTTTTTATCTACCGTATAATAGTGGTGAACGGTTTCCGAATCTCCTTCTTGCTTTTAACACGGAAAGGGACAGAACATAGTAATCTTCGGAGTTTAAAATCAAATCGGAGCTTACATCCAGATTTTTAAACTCGGTGCCAGCCAGTTCTTCCTTGAATTCTCGAATCCACTCTTCCGTCTTTTTCTCGATATCCAAATTGATCTTTTTCTGCAGAATTTCGCCTTTTTCGGACTCTTTCCCGAAAGCAGAACCGTCGGAAAGGCTTAAGTCTTCGCTTTCTGCCGCTTCACCGGCCACCATTTTTTCTTCCTTTAAGGCATCTCCTTCCGCATCCAAGCCATCCACGGCAAGATAGGGAGTCTGAACCTTAGCAGAATGATTACCGTCATTAAACGAATACTTCGAAGAGTAATGAACTGGAAATATCGTCCAAGACCCGGAATCGCCTGTAGTGCATATGCACTTTGCTCCGAAACATTGGGAAGAATCAGGGAAAGCATAAGGCAGGCCGCAACTGCAGTCTTAATAAAAGGATGTTTTACTCCTTTTCTTAGTTCCTTTCCGTGGAAGGAAAAAAGCTTTGTTTTGCTCTTCACGGCTTCCTCATCGGCTTCCAGAATAAAACGATCATCAATTTTTCCTATCGCATCTATCAGCTTCCAATCCTTCATAGTAACCCTTCTTTTTCCAGCTTCTTCTTTAAAGCATCTCTCATACGATAAAGACTCACCTAACCTTACTTTCGCTTGCATTAAAGCGCTCCGCTATCTCTTTAATCTCCTCATGATAAAAATATCGGCGAATAAAGAAAACTCGACTCTCTTTCTTTTGTTCTCCGAGAAATGCATTGATAGCCGCAACAAGAGCATCTTCATTGATATGCTCTTCTACGTTATTAATAGAAAGCTGTATATCTTCTCCGAGTTCGTCTATACTTTCTATAAAATCATTTCCCGCACGCTTTTTAGCATGCAACATCTTTAATCGATTAATCGCAAAATTTCTCACAATTTTTGCACAATAAGCCTTTAAAAACAGGGGTTTCTCCGGAGGAATTGCATTCCAGACGCTTAGCCAGGTATCGTTAGGATTTCTTCCACATCTTCCTTTTTGCGATAATATCTGTCCTGCTATTTTTCCGCAGTACGCCTTATATTGCTCCTGCAAACGGAGAATCCCCTCTTCACTTCGTGCAAAAAACAAATCTATGATCTGCTGATCTTCCATACTCACCTACAAATTTTTCTGATTTTCATTACACTCTAACGTAAGAGAATAAGAAAAAAATTTGTCCGAAGTGTGAACCGATTATGCTTTTCTACAGATTAGGCTTTTTCTACAGAAAGAACTTCTCCTGTGAAGGCATCTGCCTCGGAAAGTTCTCCGGTGTAATGTACAACAACTTCATCTCCGTCCTTTTACCTCGCTAAGTCCCTCCGGCTTTTTGTCAAAGCTTAGTGCATAGGACTTTCCATCCTCCGTGGTTACGGTAAACATGAAGTCTTTGATTTCGGAAATCTTACCCTTCAATTCTTCCCCATCCGTTTTCTTTTCTTCCGCTTTTTCTGTTTTCTTTGCAGTCTCGGAGGCAGCCACAGTTGTATTCTTCTCAGCAGCACTGCTTCCGCCCTTAGCTCCACATGCCATCATGGATGCCCCCATGAGCACGGAAAGGGAAAGGACAGCTGCCTTCTTCCATAAAGCATTCTTTTCAGTTAAAGTGTTTTTTTTCATTTTTTAATCCTCCATCTCTAACAAGCGGTTAAGCCGCTCTTTCTGTGGATCCATTTTTATCCACATATATAGAGACAGAGGATATCTGTAAAGGTTACATTTATTTTTAAAAATTTTCTTATTAACTCGAACGTGAGACATTCTCATTTCGTTCCGTAGAAGGTCTGTCCATGGAACTTATGCTTCTTCCCTTACCAGAGTTTCATAAAGCTTAATATTGTTTAGGGTTCTGTCAAAAGAGACAAAGTGTCTTCCACAGCGCTCTTTTTATCAGAGGAAAGTTCACGATGTAAAAAATCTGCCGCATCCTTCTCTAACGGACTAAGCAAAAGGTCATCCCTTCTGGTGCCGGATTTTTGAATATCGATTGCCGGGAAAATGCGTCTTTCCTGCAGTTCACGATTCAATACCAGTTCCATATTGCCCGTTCCCTTAAATTCCTCATAAATCACATCATCCATACGGGATCCGGTATCCACCAAAGCAGTGGCCAAAATGGTAAGACTTCCGCCCTCACGAATATTTCTTGCCGCGCCGAAGAAACGCTTCGGCATGTGCAATGCCGCTGAATCCATACCGCCGGAGAGAATCTTTCCGGAAGAAGGAACAATCAGATTATAGGCTCTTGCCAGCCTTGTAATACTGTCTAAAAGGATACACACATCCTGTCCCTGTTCAACCAGACGCTTTGCTCTTTCGATGGTCATCTCCGCTACTCTCTTATGATGTTCCGGAAGTTCATCAAAGGTGGAATAAATAACCTGTACCTTTATCTCCCACTACTTCTTCCATCATATCCGTTACTTCTTCCGGTCTCTCGTCAATCAGAAGAATCATAAGAGTCATATCGGGTTCATTTTTCAAAAATAGACTGTGCAATCTGCTTTAGCAAAGTGGTTTTTCCGGCCTTGGGAGGAGAAACAATCATTCCTCTCTGTCCTTTTCCAATCAGACTAAGAGATCAAGACCCGAAGTGAGGGTGGAAACACGCTTTCCTTCTCTTTCCATGGGAATACGCTCATCCGGAAAGATAGGAGTCAGCTTGTCGAAATCGGAACGACCGAAAATTGCGGAAAGAGGTGAATTTACTCTTTCAATGTAAAGCAATGCGCTGTAACGTTCTTGCGGATTTCTGGACTTGGCATAGCCGTAAAGCATATCTCCCGTCTTCAGATGGAAACGGCGAATCATCAGATTGTTTACATAGACATCTTGGTCTCCCGGAAGAAAATTCTCCGAACGGATAAAACCGTAGCCTTCCGGCATGATTTCCAAAATACCGTGAACAGCCCTTGCATCGGCATCTCTCGGTCCTTCTTTTTGACGGATTCCTCTTTGGGGGTCTGAAGCGGAAGATTTTCCGCAGAATAGGAAGCGAAGTTTTCTTCAACTGCCATCTTTGTAGAAATGGGAGAAAGATTAGCTTCGGAGCTCAACTCTACTTTCTCCTCAGTAGAAGTTTCTGTGAGAAGCTCTGTTTTTATCTATGGACAGAAGTTTCTTTAACAGATGATTCCTTCTTTTTGACAGCTACCGTTTTCGCTTTTATCGGACTTTCCTTCTTTTTCCGGTTTTTCCTTCTGTTTTTCAGCTTTTTCCTTCGCTTTTCCGAACTTGGATGAGCTTTTGTAGAAGCTCCTTTATCCTCTTCAGAACCATCCTTAGACTTAGCCGTTGTTTTTCTTCACGGTTGATTTCTTTGTTCCGGCTGCTTTACTACTCTTTTTCACTTCTTTTTCCCAAAGCGGATTCTGCAGAAATAAAGCTCTGCCGTCTCCGCTTTCTTGGGTCGTCCCCTCTTTTCTTTTCGCTGTTACAGTCTCACCGGCTTCCCTGTTCATTTCATCCATGGAATTATTCTCCTCTGTTCCTTCCATCTTTCCTCTACTCACTCCTTCAAGTACTCTATTTTATCGGCAAAAATACAGCATTAGATAATGCTTTTGCTCTTGATTCTTCTCAGTTTTCCTGATTTCTTTCCGGTTTAGATAGAAATGAATCGATAATTGAACTAGGAGATCCTTTTTCCTTACAAAGAATGATTTTCGAATCAGAAAGAGAAGCAATATTTTACAGATAAAAACTGCCGATTATATCGGCGAAATATACTATAGTACAAAAATAAATTTGGATTGTATAACTTGAGCTTTCATTTTTATCAAAATAAAATGAAAAAGAAAATACCATTGTTACACAATCCACCCGTAAATCACAGCTCTACTTCTTTTCCGAGAGCAAATGAATAGAGCACTCTTCTTTTCACTTTTGTCCCTATTATAGCTTCCAATGCCGCACTATATAGTTCCATTTGCTTTCTGTAACGCTCGACAAGCTCCGCTGCGTTTCCTACCCGATCGGTTTTATAGTCAACAAGGATTATCCCGTCCTCTTCAACAATAAAAGCATCAATGATTCCTTGCAGGAGAACCTCTTCTCTTTCCTCCCCTTTTTGGAAAAGCTCCTTATAAGGAAGTGCCTGCATAAAATGTTTTTCGCGGAACAGTCGCTTCTCTCGAAAAGCTTCTTTCATTTTGATGCCCAAGGGAGATGCTAAATATTTTTCCAGTTTTCCTCTATGAATGAGTTCCAGCTCCTCTTCTTCCAATATATCCGGAAGCTGTTCTAATCCCTTATTATAGTCAAATAAAGCCAAAGCATGGTGAAAAGCTGTCTCCAATCCGTGCCCCGCGGCTTTTCTCTTTTTTCTCGGAATAAGAATGAAATTCCGTATCTTCATTCGGAAGCTCTTGAATTTGAATCACTTCTGTTTCTCTTTTCTTTTTCAAGCGAGCGCATCTCCTCCTTAAGCTTCTCCATCGCTTCTTCCTTCAAAAGGGATACCGCATATTTCGGATAAAAGATGTGTACTCTCTTCATGTGGGTAAACATAATGAAAAATCCTTATCCCAGCATTCTTCCTCTATCGTCTTTTCTTTTGGACTCCGCAAAAATTGGTAAAGTGCCTTTTCAACGTCTATCGCTTCTTCTTTCTCCTTTTCTGCTTCATCCTTTATTGTTTCCTGCGTGAGCAGAACTAAGTTTCAAAGGAGAATGCTCCAGTCCCTGAAAAATCACCTTAGAAAATGCCAACATAAGAAAATCCAAATAAGAGTTTGCTCCCCTTAAGTCCTCTATACTTAAATCCTGCTTAGCGGCAAACTTTTTTTCCAGCTTGGAAAAGCTGCTGCAGCTTGCCGTCATAATCAGCTTTTTCCTCAGCTCTTGTCATTGCAACATAGAAAGCCGAAAGCTCCTCTCCCAGATTCTCTTCATTGATTTTCTCTTTAATAGCCGTTCTATGTAACGAAGGATATTTTATCCTCTCCTCCAAATCAATATAATCCGAGGCCATGCCCAGTTGCTCATCAAGAAGGATTGTCTCCCTGCTATCCATCTTATTAAAGCTCTTTTGCAGTAAAGAAAGAAAAACCACCTTAAACTGCAAGCCCTTGGGTGATGAATGGACATAATGCGAAGAAGATTGTCGTTTTCCGAATAAACACTCGCTTCTCCCTCGTCATAATCCTTCTTTCTCGCTTTTTCAATATAGCGGATAAAATGGAACAAACCGCTATAGCTTCCTTTTTCGAATTTCTTCGCATCATCAATCAATCGGTCCAGATTCGCCTTTCTCTTTTCTCCCATGGGAAGGCTCTGGACATAAAAGATAATAGGGAGCTTTCCTCATAAAGCATATACAGGAGTTCATGGATGCGTAGATTTCTGGATATAATTCGATATCTTTCCAGACTCCGGCAAAAATGCTCCCATTTTCCATCCAATTCAGAAGGATAATCCGCTTTATTTTTGCCGATTCCACTTTCTTTCGGATTGTGACCCGATTCGCTACCTTTTTCTTCTCCTTCCGAGAAAGAGTTTCTCCCTACTTCCATGGAAGAATTTTTCTTTTCTTCCGAAAAACAAGCAAAAAGCAGAGACCAGACTGCCATATTTTATAGTAAGAAAGCTAAGTTCTTCATCCGTAAAAGGGAGTACATAGGGAGAACGAAGAACTGCCGCAAGAGCGATATCCTGCTTCGGATTGTCAATCACGGAAAGCATGGACAACAACGTTTCCACCTCAGGCTGAGAATAGTATCCGCCTGCACTCTCTGCATAAGAGGGGATCCCTTCCTCCGTAAATACTTCCACCATATCCTTTGCGGATTTTTTTGGGAGAACGAAGAAGAATCACCATATCTTTTATATTCTATTCCCTGATGATGCAATTCCTTGATTTTCTGTGCAATCATCCTGCATTCCAGCTTAAGAGCGCTTTCTTTCGGAATCTTCCGTTTCCGTTAGAAGAAGCTCTGCTGATCGTCTACCCCTCTTTTTCCTCTCTTCCTAAGAAAAGACTGTTTTCTCTGTCATACTCTATACCGCCCAAGTCCTTTTTCATGATTTTATAGAAGCAGGCGTTGACGACATCAATAACTCCCTTAAAAGAACGGAAAGTTCTTCTGCAAAAATCTTTGGATAAGTTTCATCATAATACTTTTACAAGGAAAAAGCTCCGGTCTTGCCAATCGGAAACGATAGATGCTTTGCTTCACATCTCCTACCTGAAAGACATTTCCCGTAGAAAAAACGCTCTTTGGAAAGCGCTTTTACAATATATTCCTGCACCATATTGGAGTCCTGATACTCATCCACAAGAATCTCTGAAAAGCTCCCCCGCAAGTTCATTTGCTATGGCGCTGTATACTTTTTCACCCTCCTGGTCCTCATAAAAGGAGTTTCAGTGCAAAGTGCTCCAAATCAGAAAAAAATCCAGGATATTTCTTTCCCGCTTTTCCTCCTGATATCGCTTCAAAAAGAGAAGACTCAAACGAATCGCTTCCTGCAATCGTTTTTCTTCCCTCTGTTTCCATTTTATCTTCTATATCTTCCGGTAAAATGCTGTAATTCTTCTGCCAGTTTTGAATTACCGCCTTCACAAGGTCTCGTTTTGCCTTGACCTCGTCCTTTCGTTCCGCCTTGGAATTCTTTTAAACGCCCGAATTCGATTGCCTGTATAAGAAGATGAAGAACTTCTCCCTGTTCTTCCTGATTCTTTATCTCAGAAAAGGGACCAAGAGTGTTTCATACTCGTCTTCCAATCTTTCCTTATACTCCATTGGCCCGCCTTCTTCATCACATAGCAAAAGGCCGTCACGAAGAATATTCTTTAATTCCAGAATACTTGCTCGTATACGATGCAGAAGGTATCCCTTCCAGTTTACTTCGGAATCCTTTTCCAGATTTTTAAGTACTCTTCCGGGAAGGGGTTCGAGGTCGCAAGGCGATAGAACTTTAAAATGATTTCCTGTATGCCCTTATCCTGTTTTCCGCTGGAAAACTGATCCACAAAGGAGAGGAAGCGCTCCTCGCTCTTACTGTATTCCTCCTCCAGTAATTCTTCTATGATATCCTCCTGAAGGAGAGAAAGCTCATTCTCTTCTCCGATACGAAAATTGGGTTCTATTCCGAGACTGCTGTAATTTTTCTTGAATGAGTTTTTTTACAAAAAGAGTCAATGGTGCTGATTTTCGCTGTAGAAAGAAGTGTTATTTCTCTTTGGAGAAAACTGTCCTTCGTTTCACTATAGACCTCTGTCAGTCTTAGCTTAATTCTTTCCTTCATTTCCGCCGCTGCAGCTTCTGTAAAGGTCATTAAAACAAGAGAGAAAGGCTGATCGGATTGTCCTTATCCAAGATGCGATCAATAACATGCTCTACGAGTACCGCCGTTTTTCCCCGAACCCGCCGCTGCAGAAACCAAAGATTCCATCACGATGAGAAATTACACTCTGCTGTTCTTCTGTCCACCTTGGCATCTTACTCATCCCCCTTTCTCGTCGCTTTCTTTTTCGCTTCCGTTTCTTGTTTTTGCTTCCGAATCTTGTTCCGCTTTTAGCTTCTGTTTTCCCTTCCTCTTTCATTTTCCTTCTGCATCTTTTTAGAATTTCCGTCCAAAACTCTTCTTCCGTCTTATCTTCCAATCGACGATAGCGGAAGTTCGGGATATTTTCATCAAAGCCGCAGATGCTGTGATAGGGACAGTAGGACAAGCTGTCTGCTCATTTCCCTCTTCCATGGGAAAAATGTCTTTTCTCCCGCTTTAATCCTTCTATGCTCTTCCCGCATTTTTCTTCTTTGCATAGGAAAGAAGGGCGTCAAACTTTTCCTTGGAAACCGCAGCGCCCTTTTCTTCTACCGCTCCGTTTTTTTCACCTGAACAGGAAGACATAGACTTTCTCCGGCATCTAGCTTTTTCCAAATGGGACAGGCTTTCCTCAGAAATATTGACAAGTCCCTTCGGCTTTAAAGCCTTTAGGCGTTCCTTTTCTGCATCCTTCTCCGGATCGTAAGGAAGGGCAGGATTATCCATCGTAAAATAAAACATGGCAGAAGGAAGAATCTCCATATCCTTATGTTTTTCCTTCCTCTCTTATCACATAGTCCATATATAAGGGAAGCTGTAAATCAAGACCTGCAAACAGGCGCTTTAAGGAAAAGTCCTTTTTTCCACTCTTGTAGTCAAGAACCTTTAAGAAAAGAGTCTTTTGCTCTTCCGATAGAAAGCTGTCCACTCGGTCGATTCTTCCCTGAGACTTAATCCGTCTTCTTCAAAAATAAAAGTCCTGCTCTATCGCTCTAGGGTCGTAAATCCCCTGCAAGAAGTTGTTTTCCCAAAGCCCAAAGAATCCTTTTTCCGTTTTGTGAAAGCTTTCGAAGCAGATATTGATTCCGTCCCCCTTCCTGAAAAACGGCAAATTGAGGGTCCAGCATACTCTCTTCAATCACCTCTTTCAGAATCTTCTCCAGCTTTTCTCCGAAGAATTCCGCATCATTTCCGCTTTTTAACATTCGTTTAAAGAAAAGCTCTACCATCTTGTGGTAAAGGTTTCCAATGTCAAGGCCTGTACTTCCTTTGTTTTTCTTTCTTTCAGTTTTAATCCGTATTGCAAGAAATGGGCAAAAGGACAGGCGGTGAAAAGCTCCATTCTGGTTACGGGGCCTTTTATGGTTTCTCCATACAAAAGCTTTACTGAGTTCTGTCGAAAGAGCTTCTTTTCTATTTTCAAAGAATAAGGCATCCAGCAGCTTCTCTACTTTCTCACGGTATTCTTCCTTATTCCAAAGGTAATGCAATAAACTGAAGACTTCCGTCTTAAAACGGTGTTCCAGTTCAAGCTTTTTCTTGGAAAAATACTCTTCTTACACTTGCAGGAAGTTCTCTCGCCAGTTCCTCCCTTGCTTTCTTTTCATTGTAAATCTCTCTTTTTCCTTAAGGAATAGGAAGCTTTCAGCCACGGAAACAGCTCTTTTAATTCTAAAATATAGAACTTGGCTTGCCGCTTTTTCCGTCTCGTAACGCGCGGGGATAGGACAAGTAAAGCTCCTGACTCGGCGTTAGAAAGGCCTTATATACATAGTATTTCTCAATATAACCTTCTTCCCAAGCTAAAGGAGATAGACGATAGCCTTTATCTCTTAGGAACTCTCTTTCCTTTTCACTGAGAATATTCTTGCTTCGGGGGCCGGAAGAAACTCGGAGTTTAGACCGAGAAATAAAAAGGCTTTCGGATTGTGAAAGCGAGACCGTCTTAAATCTCCTACAACCAGCTGATCAAGAGTTGCGGAATCTGTCTTAACTTTTCTACGGAGAAAGCAAGGTCAAAAAGCAGGGCAAAGGATTTTTTAGAAACGGGAATCTCCCCCAGGCTTTCTCTCATTCTATCCATGATTTCATGGATTTCTTCTATGCTTCTGTGATAGCTTTCCCGTCTGTTTTCCATGCCTTCCGCATCTAAGAAAGAAAGGGATTCTTCCACCCTTTCCGCTAAATCGGTATTTTGCAAAAGACGAAAAAGACAGTCCATTCGTTCCTTTAAGAGAGAAGCATCGGCATTTTCCTCATAAAAATGAAAGAAATTCCAAGTCCTGACACAATACTTTTATCTCTACGCTATACTGCTCTTTAAGCACGTTCATCTCTTTTACGGAAGTCAAGTCTTTGTCATCAGTCTGCTCTTTGTCATCAGTCGAATCTTTATCATCAGTCGAATCTTCACCGACAGTTGATTTCTTCTCACGGACACTATCTCCGCCTGCAGTTCCATCCTTTACAGCTGTAGGAATATCCAATAAGGACTGAAAGGCTTTTTTCCTTTTTAGTCCTCTTGCTCTGGCAATGTTCTCCCACTCATCAAGTAAACTTTCAGCCTCTTTTCCCCTATAGGGAAAAGGAGCGAAGATAACGGAAAACGCTATCGAAAAGAAAAATCCTTTTCCGTAAGCAAAAGTGCAGAGACGAATCACTTTTCCATAGGGAGAGTCAAAAAGCTGTATATCTTCTTCCAGAAAAAATGGAATCTGTAATTCCTTCCATCTGCTAAAAAGAATATCTCTATAGCTTTCTATATCCGGAATAATAACGGAGATATCCTATAACGATAGTCCCTTGTCCTTTACCAAATGATGAATGTAGGCTCCTGCATCCTCGACCTCTCTTTGAATATCCGGGAGCCTCTCGAGGAGAATTCCCTGCTCTACAGAGGAAAAAGCTCTTTCCCGTAGCAAAATCATCACAAATCTTCTGCAATACGGGAATGTCTCTAAAAAGCGGGGGATAGGGAACTCCCGCCTCTCTTTTTCTCCGCTGATACTGTCAAAGAGATTTAGGTTCACTGCGGGAAGAAGCTTCACATTCAGCTGATGTGCTAAACCTTCAACAGACTCCACAGCATCCTTGGTCAGATAAAACAGAGAGAGGAATCATGCTTATCGTAGAGATTTCCCTCTTCACGACTTCGAATCTCCAAAGAAATAAGGATGCTGTTTTTTCTCTCAAAAAGCAGTTCCAGACAATGCAACTGGCTAGGGGTAAATCCGGTGAAACCGTCCAAAATGAAAGTGGCGTTTTTCAAGGCTCGGATCTTCTATAATTTGCTCTAAAGCAAGACCGGCAATGCCTTCCTCCGTGAATTTTCGGTGCTCGGAAAGCCATTGTAAAAAACCCTCATAGAGAAGGGCTATGTCTTGCATTTTCATCCTGCTGAGCTTCTTCTCCGTCTTTTCAGCAGCATCACGAAGGTCTGTCGGGCTAATGTCATATTGCATGCACTCGGAGATTAAAGACTTACATTCTTCCAAAAACCAAGATGCTCAAGTTCTCCTCGAAAATACTGTAAAGAAGAGGAATGGTTTAATTTTTCCGCAACAAGGGAAAGCACCATGATTTTTCCCCATCTCATCGAGGGACTTCGGTACTTTTTGTTCACATGAGAGAAACTTGCATAATAGAGCCTTTGGAGCTCAAAACATCAAGATTTAAAATTCCTTTTCCCTTGTTTTTTTCATGCATTACAATCCTTTTTTGCATGGCAAGGGTATCCTGCTCCGGAACAAGGTAGTAGACATTGTGATTTAAGTCCTTCCCCGCCTCTTCCAAGGCCTTTCCAGATACAAAACTCCCGTCTTACCCGACCCGCTTGCCCCGAAAACGAATTGCAATGTAGACATACTGTGCTCCTTCTATTTTGCTGCGATTTGTTTTTCCACTCTTATCGAATGGAAAAGCGGAATAAAAGAGGGTTTTCTGAAATATTACAGTTCTAGGCAAAGGCCTCCAGCATCTTCCTCTTTACCTCCTCTTTTTCCTTAATTTCTCCGAAGTAAAGTTCCCTTCCTAAAACTTTTTCTTCCGGATAGCCCGCTTTCAGATTTTTCTTCCGGATAGCCTATTTCCAGATACTCTTCCATAAAGCCTGTTTTCAGATTCTCTTCCAGAAAGCCTGTTTTCAGATTCTCTTCCGTAATAAGAATTTTTTTCTTTTTTCTAAAAAAAAGCTCCGGATAAAAGTAATAGAGGACGGTCGTCATATCCCAGTTATAAAATCCTTTGATGCCGTACTCCCTGTCGTTATAAGCAGAACCAATCACTCTCCTTCTTTAAAATATATTGGCCGATGCTTGAATTTTCAAAGTCTCTCTTTGAAATCGGAATAAGAGGTCATAACCGCGAGACAGGCATTTCCCGTAATGATATGAAGATTCTCTCGTTTTTGGAGAACGAGGGTAGATGCCTTATAGTCTACGGAGAAATTGAGCTCCTTCATTTCCTTTTTCGAAAAATGAGCGGTGCGGTGATTCCTCCCATAAAGTACATTCCCTTTAATGAGACTAAAGAATTCGGGATCCAAAAACAAAGGCTCCCGCAATATTCGTTAGAGAGCCGGTCACAATCAAATCAATTTCATGCGGATAGGCTCTGGCAAGCTTTTACAAGATTGCGGAGCTTTCCGAGTCCCAGTCTTCCGGTTTTTAATCCTCAAGCCATAAGGGAATATCCTCTCTATTCCTTTCCTAAGCATCAGTCCTTGTATTTTCATAAACGACCTTGGTCCAGTTGTTTCCAAAGCTTGCACTGACGGCCAAAAGTTCAATGTCCTCTCTTCCGAGAAGATAGAGGAGACATAGTCCGTCATCCATATCACAGCCAGGATTCCCATGGTATTGTCAGCAGTCAAAAATAATTTTTCTCTTATTTTCGTTTTGCCTTTGCTCTATTTTGCATTTCCATTTTTCTGTTTCTATTTTTGTATTTCTATTTTTGTATTTCTATTTTTCTGTTTCTATCTTTTCTGTTTCTATCTTTTCTGTTTCCACCTTTAGTCCTCCAAAAGTTCTTCTTTAGAAAATAGAATAACTCCCTTTTCCGCTTGCAGTACCATCCTATACGGAACTTGCTCTAAATCCTCAGGTCTGTCTGATAAATTGTGAAGAACAAGACCGTTTTCATTTTCCCAAAAAACTCTCCAGCTGTCTCCAATACACTGGGAGCTTATCGGATAAAAAGAGAGTCGCTGCTATAAGCTTGCGCTTTTTCCCTGAATCGATTGCTTCTTCCGGAAAAGGCATCTCTTCCGCATCTGATTTTTGCAGAGCTCTCGACGATTTCTGAAACTTGAGCTTTCTCTCTCTAGGAAAAGATAGTACTCTCCGTCCGGCTTTGTCCGCTACAACAAGAGACTGGGCTGTGCACAAGTGATCGTCGTTAAGAATAGGAAAAAGGCATCTTAAATTCTCCCTTTCCACCCTTCCTAAAAATAAGTTGACTTCCCCAAATTTTGCACATAGACGGTTTTCGGGGCATAGAAAAGCTCTTCTCCTCTTCCCATTGCAGAATTTCTCCCTCTTTCATTAAAAGCAATTCGGTCGGAAAGGCGCAGGGCTTCCTCATGGTCATGTGTGACAAGCAAAACGGAAAGGCCTCTCTTCTCCCGCAAATGAAGGCTCTCCCATTTCCTTTCGAAGATTCGGGTCCAAAGACGAAAACGGCTCATCGAGGAGGAGCAGTTCCGCATTCTGGGCAAGTGCTCTCGCAATGGCCACCCTCTGCTTCTGTCCTCCGGAAAGACTTTCTATCGTCCTCCTCGAAAAACCCTCGAGGCTTACAAGAGAGAGAAGCTCTTCCACTATTTTCCGTTCTTCCGTCTTGTTCTTTTTTTGAAAAATGCAGAGGAAAGGCAATGTTTTCTCCAACCGTAAGGTGCGGAAATAAACGAAGGTCCTGGAAAACCACCGTACAATCTCTTTTTTCGGGAGGAAGCGCAGTTATATCTCTTCCGTTCAGAAAAACGCTCCCCGAAGAACTCGGAATGAGTCCCAGTACAGCTTTAATCAAGGTACTCTTCCCACAACCGCTGACACCGAGAAGACTGAAGATTTCGCCTTTTTTTATTTCTAAGGAGCAGTTCTTTACAATAGAACTCCCTTCCAAATATACATTCAGATTTTCTATTTTTAACATGCTATTTCCCTCCTTTTTAAGCCTCATAAAAGTATTTCCATAAGAAGAAAGAGCAGGAAACTGCTCAGTAAAAAGAGCAGTCCGTAAACGCTTGCGAGATTTCTTTCTCCGCTCTGAATAAAGGGCACCATAATAAGACTTAAAGTCTTCAGCTTCCCTCCACCAAGAAGCACCGTTAAGATATACTGGCTCATGGAAAGAATAAAGGACATCATAAATGCGGGAATAAGGTAGGGAAAGAGCAAGGGAATTGTCACCTTAAACAGCAAATAGAAGCCGCTCGCCCCGAATACTCTTCCCTGCTCCTCCAAGCGTTTGATGTTATTTCGCATTCCCTCCGTAAGATAAGTTGTTGCATACGGCAGGCTGTACAGCACGTGCGATAGAAAGACCGAAAGGTGAGGCATTTTTAAAGGGAAGGCGCAGAAAAAGAATCTGTGCTCCCATGGCAAAAACCGAAGACGGAATCATAAAAGGAAGGAATATACAAAAAGAAAGCAAGCTACTCTCTTTGTGTTCACTTTGCCATTTTGCGGTGCAATAGGCAGCAATTATAGTGCATAAAGACACCATGACGGAAAAAAAGATACTAAATAGGCAATTAAAAAAAAGAGCCTTTCTTTGAAAGAGAATACTTTGAATCGCTCTCAAAGAGTAGTTTCCGGGGAGTATCCCCGGCCATGTGTAGCGCTCGGAAAAGCTCAGTAAAATAAGGACCAAAAAGGAAAAACAATCGAAAACAGAAACAATATGCGTATCAGCTGATACGCCGGATTTTTCTTTACAAGCATAGTTATCCTTTCTTCTTCGGTAAAAAGCGGAAATAAAAGAAGGAAAGCAGGAGCGAAAAAAGGAGCATGATTCCGTTATAGCTTAGTGCAGTCGGGCGATTCATAAATCCTCTTTGCAGTTCCTGATAGGCCAGGACGCTAAGGGCCCTCTCCGTTGTATTTCCAAGAAGATAGGGAAGATCAAAGCTTCCGAAGGAAAAGGAGAAAATAATAAAAAAAGCCGCAAGATACTGCCGAATCGATAAAGGCAGCGTAATAAAAAGAAGCTGTATAAGGGACTCGCTCCCATGGTTCTCGCGGCTTCTCCCAACTTTCCGTCCACCGAATAGGCGAGCGGTAAAGCAAAAAAAAGCATAAAGGGTAATTCCTTCCAGATGTAACCAAGGATCACACCGACTCCAAAACGGTCATGAGACGAACTCCGGAAAAGCACTTTGATCGGAAATCAGTTTTAACGCATAAAAATCCTTGCCATAAATCCGTTTTGCGAAAGGAAAAAGAGCAGAAAAAGCGCTACCAAGCTATGCGGCATAATAATCGCAAGCTGTAATATCGACTTTAACCTGTTCCATTTTTCCGAAAAATGTAAAATCAAAAAAGAACAAAAAAGCGCAAGAAGGAGCGTAAAAAGGGAGGATAAAAAGGAAATCCGCAATGTATAGAAAATAGAGGGGAGCGTATCCCCTCTATTAAAAATCTCCTTATAATGCGCTATACTAACATGTCCCTCAACAGTAAAAGCTGTCCCAAAGCCCCAATAACAAAGCCAGTAAAAAAAGCCCTGTAAAAAGAAAAGCTGCGGCAAGAGATACAGAAAAGGAGAAATTATTTTTCATCTTACTGTCCTACTACTTCTTCCTGCCAGATTTCCTCGATAATCGGAACCAGTCCTGCAGGCATTTCCGGAAGGCGCTTGTTTAAAAGCTCGCTCTGAGGAAGAACACCCTCTCCGAGATCTACCTTGGAAAAACTCGTCCTGCACCTCTTTAGAAAGCTTGGCATTGTCGAGTACCGGAATGGTCTTTAAAGTCTCATAGCGGTTTAACTGCACTTCCGGAGCCATCATCGCATTGATTGCCACTTCAGCGGCAGCTCTGTGCTTTGCATTCTTGGAGATAGCAATGTAGTTCGTGTTTCCGATTGTTCCCTTGTCGAAAAGGAAGGTCTTCGTATCGGGAGAGAAACTACCGTCCTGAATGCCGTTTGCCACGATGTAAGCGGAATAGCTCATACCCATGATGAGTTCTCCGTCGGAATACATATTCATCATCGTCGGTGCGGACTCCGGATAGGTCTTTCCTTCCTTCCAAAGGTAAGGAGCAAGCTCCTTCAAGTACTCCATTGCCGGCTTAACAAGTTCTCTTACCGCTTCCTTGTCTTCCTTAACAGTCTGGAACTGCTCTACTCCCACAATATCATAGATTACATTGCGGACGAAGGCGGAACCGGTAAAGTCGGGAAGTGCCGGATACGTAATCTTTCCGGGGTTGGCCTTTGCAAATTCCAAAAAGCTCCGCGGTATTCTTCGGGAACTCTCCCAACCTTGCTGTCTCCGTATAAAACAAGCTGTGCTTTACCATAGGGCGCTTCATAGCCGTCAATCGGATAAGAGAAGTCTGCCTTGGTTTCCGGATCATCCTGATTGATATACTCCTTAAAATTCGGCAAATCCGCTGTAAACGGACCATAGAGATAATCATTTTCCTTTGCTGTCTTAAAGTTCTCTCCGTTAATCCAGATCATGTCAATATCGGATTCCGTGCTTCCCGCCTTCTTCTCCGCGGAAAGCTGCGTCAAAATATCTTCAATCCCCATGGGAACACGATTCAGGGTGATATCATAATTCTTCTTCAAATACTCTGCATAAAAGCCGTCCAACCACTGGTTTAAACGGTCATCTCCGCCCCATCCGTAAAAGTTTACGGTCTGTCCCTTTGCTTCCTCTACAAGCTTGTCAAAGGCTTCTGAACCGGTTTCCTCTTTTTCTCTTCCGCCTTACTCTCTTCAACTGCCTTAGTTTCCTCTGCCTTAGCTGTAGTAGCGGAGGTTTCCGCTTTCTTTCCGCCGCAAAGCGGATAAAGCAGAGCACTCCTGCCATAGCCATTGCTGTAAGGCGAGAAATCATTCGTACATTCTTTTTCATACTCTTTCTACTCCTTATTTTCTATTTATCCTATATTTTGATTCTGTTTTTCCTTACTCTTCTGTCTTTCCGTATAAAACCTGTTTACCGAGGCCGATAAGAAATGCCAGGCAAAGAGAATTAAAAGTCCTGTTACAAGGAGCTTTGCTCCTCCTGTCAAAAATCCTCCTACATAGGAATAAACCAAGGTAGCCGGAAGCTGCCCAAGACCTGTTGCCACCCAGAATCCCAAGAAGGATACGGAGCTTAAACCTGCGGCATAACTTACGATATCAAAGGGAAATAAAAGGAAGCAATCTTGCAATTAAGATACTTTGCTTACCGTGTCTCTCGAAAAATTCATCTATGCTCTTTAAAGCACCCTTAGAGGTCAGCTTCTCTACCGGCTCTCTTCCCAAAGTTCTTGCAATAAAGAAGCAAAGTGCGGCACCGGCCATAGCACTGCTCCAGGAAAGTAAAGCACCCTTCCAAAAACCGAACAGCGCAGCATTGGCAAAGGTGATCAAAAAGGCGGGAAGCGGTGCTACAACAGACTGTAAGACCATGAGTAAAAAGGAAATGGCTGCAGCATAGGGCCCGTAAGACGCTACAAAGTCCTTAACTTTTTGAAAGTCTCCCGTGGCAAAAACACGGAAGACTTCCTTCAAGAACATTCTAAACGGTGCGTATAAAAAGTACAGAGCCACAACTGCAATCACTCCAAGGAACAGAAAAATTCTGTCTCTTAGGAAAGATTTTTTAGTCATTACTTATCTCCCTTGGAAAAATCATACTCTACTTCCTTCGTGCCGTCTAAGCAGTTCCATACATTGGTATAGCCCTTGCTTGCAATGTACTCTGCAGCTACCGCGGAACGGTTTCCGGAATAGCAATGGGTAATAATTAAAGTATTCTTGTCATCCGGAAGAATGGCATCGATGGTTGCCGGATCCTCGGAATTGACATTGACAGCAGTAGCAAAATGTCCTGCTTCAAAGTCCTTTGCCTCTCTTGCATCCACTACAAGGGCGTCCTTCGCCTTCTCCATAAGCTCCTTTGCACGGATATTGCCGAAAGTCTTTAAATCATAGGAAAAACTTCTTTACCCCTTCTCCGTTAAACACCTTGGTAAAACCGTTAGAAACCAGAATATCGGCAGCCTCTCCGGACATCTTCCCCGAATTGCAGTACAGAATGACATTCTTATCTTTCCAATCTTCAATCTCGGAAAGATGGTCTTTAAATAGTATCCAATGGCATATTGATAGCAAAATTGATATGTCCCTTAGCGTACTCCTCTGCATCGCGAACATCAATAATCAGGTAGTTCTCTTTTTCCTTCTTATCTTCCACAATCTTCTTAATGGCATCGCCCTTTCATTTCTTTTCACTTCCGCTTTAGCACTGTCTGTTTCATCTTTTTCTTCCGCCTTCTCGCTTCCCTCTGAAGCTGCGGAAGTCTCCTGCTTGGTCTCCGTCTTTGTGCTGCCACCGTTTCCACAGGCAGTAAGAGAAAGTCCCATAGCAAGGAATGCTACTAATGCCAAACTTTTTCTTTTCATAATATCCTCCTTATTGTGTCTAAATTGCATACAACAGTTCCGTATTTTATCATACATTTTTAGAAAAATAAGAACAATTATTTCTTTTATTACAGATTATGATTTATAATAATCGTCTTTATTTATCTATAAAACTTATAACTATCAATTCCAATAACTTTTTATTTGAGACTCCCGAAACAATTCTTCCACGGAAGATAAAGGGATCCGTGAGATAAGCCTTGATTTTTTTCGAAAGGTATCTTCATTTTTGAATATCTCTCCCTTTTGATATTCGGCATAGGCATAGGCGCACCAAGAAAGGCCTCTTATACAATTAAAGAGGATAAAAAGCTCCGTCTGCTCTTCTATGCCGGAAAAAGCTCCTTCTTCCTGCCAAGGCTTTCTTGTAAGCATAAAAGAACTGAACTCTATCCTTTTCATGGAGAATACAATCCGTCTTCCAAAAACTGGTAGTCGGTGCCAGGAAATGTCCGAGGTCCTGCGCAAAATGAGCATAGAGCGGTTTTTCCCAGTCAATAAGATAACTGCTGATATCCGCCTCAGGCTTTTCCTCTAACTTTTTCTTCATTCCGGATAAGAAAGTTCCCTGAGTTTAATTCGGTATTGATAATGCAAAAATCTTTGAAGAAAGTGTTTTGGCATATTTTTCGCTCAAGATCCACTCCCTTCTTCCAGAGAGTATGAGTTCGATTGTAGATTTCCTCCTCCATAAAGGGGCTTAATTCATAGCTTCTTAATAAAGAGGAAGATTCGAGAGCATCGCATACAGAGGATTTTCAGGAGAAAGAAGTCGAAGCTCTCCCCGGTCCTTTTCCCTCGCGTACTCGGTACTATGGATATCCGCAAGGATTTGCCCTGCAACGGAAAGATCCATTTCGTAACGAAGTGCTCTTCCCTCCAAAAAGTCCATAAGAAGAATGCCCTTATCTCCCTTCTCATCCACATAATAGACCTTAGGAACTCTCCCGCTTTTCTCCAGAAGGGAGAGAGCATGCGCTTCATAGGAAATCTGCTTTTTTAGATGCATTTGAGAGCCGTGGTTGACTCGTAAAACATATTTTTCCGCTTTCCGGATGGGTAAAGACAAAGTTTTCGTTGTACTCTTGCCAAAAACGTATACTCCTCTGTGACTTCCATGGAAAGATGCAAAGCCTCTCTATAGGCTCTCTCGAAAATTCTTCCAATAAGTCCGGCTCTTTAGCGAATGTCTTTATATTCTCTTGCAAGTGCATTGATATCCTCTCCCTTTCTGTATCTTGCCCGGAGTCGGTTCATTTTCCACATAATCGATAGCTTATGAAAAAAGCTTCCGCTAAATCGCCTCTCGCTGGTAATCAATCTCTTCTTGCAAAGTCCCATGGGAATCGCATTTTTCAAATTTAGCGAAAACTGATAATCCTCCATTAAGGGAATATCCGGAAAGCCGCCCATTTGAAAGAAAAAGCTCTCTTCCAAGAAATATACCCTGGTCGCCGAACATCACCTTCCTGTCATAGACTCTGTGATTACTGATAAAACTGCAAATCATCATAAGAGGCGTAGACGGGCTGAAACGAATGCCGAAGCAAGCCACCGGTGTTTTCCGTAAAGCCTCCCGTATTTCTTCCAAAAAGCCTTTCGGTAAAATGGAGTCGCAGTGCAGGAAGAAAAGAATATCTCCGCTTGCCACCTTTGCCGCGGTATTCATCTGCTTAGCTCTACCTTTTTGGGCAAGGCACGACCTTGTACTCTCCGGAAAAATGATTTTTCCCCGCCGTCAGCAAAGAGAATCTCCGCCTGCTTCTTATATGGACGAAGTTGATCTTCCATTGTAGAAAGCGTATCTCCCTCCTTATAGCAGGGAATGATAATGGAAATCTTAGACTGTCTCAGGATTTCCTTTCCAATATAAGAGCTCTGCAAAGCTTTGTTATAAGGAATAAGCTGTCTATACGCTATAATATCCTCTTTGTCATCAATGTCCCGCCTTTTCTTTAAGAGGAGAAGCGGAAGGCCGGTAGCATAGAGAGCCGTTTTTCGTATATTCGAAAATATCGGCTTCCTGCATCTCTCTTTCCGCACATTCCGGCTTCATTAAACGATTCTGCTCCGGATTCACTTTTGCAATCATCCCTTTTTCTTTCCAAGTGAAAAAGATCTTATCAAGCTCGGAAGATTTCACCCTGCTCTGCAAGCCGATGCCGTAATAGCCTCCGTCAAGGCTCTCTCCGAGTACATTTTTCCCGGATCGCCCTGCAGAAAAGACTTTACAAAAGCTATCTTCGGAAAGAAACGGAATATCCGCTCCGACAAGATAAGAAAAGCTGTAGCCCTCTTGAAAAGTATAGAGAAAAGCATTTTCCATTTTCCTGAAAAATATCTCTCTCCTTCCTGCGGCACAAACTCGGCATCGGAAAGAGATTTCTAAGCATTTTCATTTCTGCAATGTCTTTTTATACCCGGGTCAAATGCGCCCTCTACTACTTCATTAGCAGCAGCGGAGGAAAAAAGAGAAAGAGCTTGACCTCCTTCTCTCTTCGATGGAAGTTCCGATAGAGCTTCGCAAAATCTTGGAGCAAAGCAAGGTGTATATCCCTTGCCCCTTTCTTTCCAAGATACGGAATCAATCTGGTCTTCGTCTTCCTGCAATCGGAAGCCTCGTAAAGAGTATGAGCCTGCTTCGATGTTCGGGTCTTAGCAAAAAAAGCATTTTCGGAGCGTGCAATATCTTATTCTTAACAGGTGACGCAGGCAAGGCCTTAGACATCTTGTTTACTTTCGTCAGCATTTTCTTTGCTCCTTTCGACTTCTCTTCTCAATCTACAGTCTCCGCTCTCTTTTCTCTTCCTTTATCTCTTTAATTACGTTTATCCCTTTAATTACCTTTATCCCTTTTAATAAAACTTGTGTTTAAGCCGATTCCAAAAAGGAGTGAGTGTAATCTGCTTTTTCTCCTGTTTCCAGAATAAGGGGCAGAAAAATGCTCGCTCTCTCCGAATCTTGCAAACTGCCCGATACAGGTTGCGCAGTAGCTGATGAGCTTCTTCTCCTTCGGCCGACTTTCCGCCATCTCTTTGGAAAGCGCAGGTTCCTGAATGAAGGCACAACCTCCCATACCGCAGCACTGCAAATTTTTCTTTTCGGAAAGCTCTCCCGAAAGAAAGGGAGAAAGCTTCGGAAGCCAACGTTTATCCTCTCTGTCTGGACAGGGGAAGAAGCACTCGTACTCTTCCGTAGAAAGCTTTTTTCCAATATTTAATTCAGAAAGCTTCTCATAAATGGTGGTTATTTTTACATTGAGCTTATTCCCAAAGTGGTAAAAACAGTTTGGGCAAACAAGGATAATTTCTTCAATTCCGCGCCTATTAAAATCCTGATTTAGCCGTGTGAAGATTGCTTCCGCTTCCTTCGTAAGACCCAGCTCTTCAATCGGCTTCCCGCAGCAATCGTAGTAAGGTTCAATCCCTTCCTTCTGTAGCAGTGCAACCAGCTTGTCTAAGGTTTTCGGATAATAGGCCGGAAAATTACAGCCGGGAAAAAGAATGGTCTTTACAACCCTTCGCCTTTCTGTGATTTTTGAAATAAATAGTTCTTTTTTTCCAAAAGAATACCGCTGTAACCCCTTCTTTTTAAGCCGTATCTGCTCTCTCTCACCTCTTCCTTTCTGTAGTCGAGAATAAGGCCTCTTCCGTCAATCCCCTTCGGGCAAACCCGGGTACATTCTCCGCAAAGATAGCAGTGATAGGCAAGTGCTTTCAGCTTCTCGCTGTCTCCCTATACAAATATCGTATTTTTGTTAAAAACTTGCACTTCCTCTTACAAGCGTTGCAATGGATGCATTCTTCCACCCTCTTTATGAATTTCCTTCTTCATTTTTTTCTCTACCATGATCCTCATTTTTCCTCTTACCCCCGTTTCTACTTTGGTAAGCGGATAGCTTATCTTTTACTTAATTTGCACTATATTTTATGATAATTACTATTTATTTTATATCCCTATATACCATTTTCTTTTATATCATTTACACCGCTTTCCTTTACGCTATCTTTTCTACTGCATTTTTCTTTTGAAGAGAAAAGAGGCCAGAAGAAGCAATACTAAAAATCCCTGAGCGAAATCCCAAAGTAAAGCATGGGATTCTTTTTCTCCGTAAGACCGGCGAAGGCTACGGTATACATTGCCGTCCCCGGAATCATAAAAAGGAAGCTCGATAAAAAATAAAGAGAAAAGGGGATATCCGTGATACCGTAAGCATAGTTTTTGCAGGTTAAAGGGAAAAACCGGTATGGTTCTCGTCAAAAGAGGAGAAGTAGAGATTCCGCTTCTCACCCGAAAAGAAATATTTCTTTATGTAAGGATTCTTCTCCAGTTTAAGCTTAATAGCATCATGGAAAAGTATCTCCCCATAAGAAAAAGAGATTCCTGCGGAAATGCTGGCGGAAAGAGCGCAGAGTATCGTTCCCCAAAAAGCATGAAAGACTGTCCCGGCGATAAGTGCATAAGTAATTCCGGGTAGAGCCAAAAGCTCCCGCAAGAGCACAAAGCACAACATAAAGAAAAAGCGGAAAAATGAAATTTTCCTCCGCTTTGTCCTGTAAGAAACGAAGGACATTTCCCTGAAAAATCTCTTTTACCGGAAGAAAAAAATAAGGCGAGTAAAGAGAAGAAGGAGAAAAATCCAAAGTTTTTATTTTTCATGCCATGTCCCCTTCCTTAAATATGTCGAGAGGAATAGCACGGAAAAAGATCTGCATAAGGACGTGCACAATAAGGCTTGCCGTATATTCTCTTCCGGGAGATCCCACAAGAGAAAAAAAGTAAAGAAAAGAATACAGGATAAGCACTGCACTGTAAGAAACGGGAAAAAGCGGAAAAGTCTCTTTTTCTCCCCTCTCTCTTAGTATCTTGCCTCCGAAACAGGTGAAAAGTCTCTTTATTATAAGAAAAAAAGCACCAAAGTAAGAAGCAGTAAAATCACTAAAAACACCCCACTGTAAAAGGGAAAAAGAATCCCAGCTCTTTTCCGCTCCATTTCTCCCGAAAGTAGACCATATAACGCGCCATACCCATTTTTCGCATTGTAAAATAGCGAAGAATGTAAAGAACAAGAAGCATGAGTATTGTTCCTAAAAAAGAAAATCTTTTGTATGATTAACAGTATTATTTTTCTCATTTTCATCCCTATAAAAATAGCACAGAAAGTCTAAAAACGCCTCTACTTTCTGTGCTATCCTGCAATACGCTTAATCTAAAGCTTTTCTTCTACTTCATCAGTTTATTTCTTTGCCGCCTTATCCGTAGGAAGATCCTTAACCTGCACTTCCTTATAATCGGAAGAGCCCGGCTCGCCAAGCTGAACCTTGTTCTCCGGATCCATCTGCCACTGGAACCAACCGCCGTCATAGGGTAGGCATTCTTAAAGCCGTTCTCATGGGCAATCAGGAAGGGAACGGAAGCTCTCCAACCTGTTCCGCAGTAGAATGCAATATCATTTTTCTCAAGAGAGAGTCCGCTTTCCCCAAGATACTCTTCAAGCTTTGCGAGGTCAACTACCGTACCGTCCGCATTGTTGTAGGATCCGTCATCGGTATCATGTCCCCAAACAGCACCTAAAAGGCTCACCGGCTCTATCAATATAGGAGTAGCCGGAGGTTTTTCCTAGAACTCATCCTTGGAACGGATGCTGACAAGTTTAAACTTTGCATCGTCCTTTATCTTCTCTTTTACTTCATCAATGCTGAGAACATACTCGGGATGAGCAGGAATCTTTACCCCGAAATCTTCTTTCGTTGCTACCGGATCATTGACCTGTTTCTCTGTCTCAAACCCTGCGCTTTTAACCCATGCGTCGATACCTCCGCTTAAATTCTTAACATCTTCTACACCGGCCCAGAGAAGAACAGCTGCCAGTCTGTCATCAGCCGTATTTTCCGGCGTATTTCCATAGGTCACAACAATGGTATCCTTCGTGATGCCATAGTTCTTTAAGAGTTTTTCAATCTCTTCCGGACTACGGAAGTTCCATGTCTTTTCTTCCTCGATATCGTCTGTATTGACATGAAAAGGCTCGGGAATATGTGCCTTTATTGTAATCTTCATCCGCGTCCACTGGTCCCCCATGCAGCTTCCAAGACCTTTACGTCTTTCCCGGAATCCAGTAAAGCTTTTACATAATCGGCAGAAACATAGACAGTCTCCTCCTTTACGGAAGAAAGATCTACAGCTTCTTTCTCTCCTGCCTTTTCCGTCTCTCCTGCTTTCTCCGTTTCGTAGCTTTCTCACTTGCCGCTTCTGTAGACTTTTCACTGCTTACCGCGGTTGTCTCCGCTTTTTGCATTTCCGCAGGCAGAAAAGTGCGGTCGCAGAAATACTGCAGACAGAACAATTTTCCTATAATTCTTTTTCATAAATCTCCCTCTTTTCCAATACTATACAGTCTCTTTGAATGAAAAATATCTTCCATCAACTTTGCCATTATAGGAAGATTATTTAAATATAGCAAGGAAATGGATTATTGTAATATTTTATAATTTGGACTATTTATTTCATCTTTCATTTAAGCGAACGAGATACCGCACGCTTTGCGAGCGATACTCGTTATGAATCACTACCACCCGTCAAACGGGTGGTTTGCTCAGACTATAAGCCCCTGCTACTGGCCAGCGTCTAAAGGCGCTGGCTTTCATTTTGGGCTATGGGAAGTTTGCTTTCGCCTGCTCCCACAGCCCCATTCAAGCTTTCATATTGCGTTTTGACTCGTCGCTACCCCATAAAGGGGTATGGTTACTACTTCACTTTCAACCCTTAAAAAGGGTCTTCATATTCTTTAACACTAAGTTTATCCATGGCTATATCATATTTTTCTTGATCTTGGATATACTTTTTATTGTGGCTTCATTTAAACCTACTGTACTGACATAATAGCCTTCGGCCCAGAAATACCTGTTTCAAACTTATATTTAAGATTTTGCGTGTTATCAACATATCATTAACCACTCTTTTCCCTTTAAATAGCCCATAAATGATGAGACACTAATCTTAGGTGGAATACTAACCAAAAATATGTATATGATCAGGCATTAAATGACCCTCTATTATCTTCACACCTTTTATATCTACACAACTGCGCTATTATGTCCCGTATATCCGCCTTGTATTGATAATATATTATTTTTCGCCTATACTTCGGTGTGAAGACAATATGATATTTACACATCCATTTGGTATGTGCCAATGCATATTCTTTCTTCGCCATAAAAATCACCTTCCTTTTCTACAATATAGCTTGAACAACTTTTTATTGTATTAGGAAAAGGTGATTTTTGTATAAAAGTGTTTCCCACCCGCATAGCGGGTGGTTTTTTATCAAAGCTAACATTTTTCAAATGTCAGCTCCGATACTAGCTAAAGTCCATTATAAAAAGTATCGCAGAAATCCTGCGATACTTTTCCCTGTATCAAAAATGTCAAAGGACACTCTTCTTATAACTTAGCCTTTGCACTATCGCACAATGCCTTAAATCCTTCCGGATCTGCAATTGCCACTGGAAAGCATCTTTCTGTTCATCTCGATGCCTGCACTCTTTTAAAGTCAAACATAAGCTTGGAGTAAGAAAGGCCGTTTAATCTTGCCGCAGCATTGATTCTGGCAATCCAAAGCTGTCTGAACTGTCTCTTTCTTTCCTTACGACCCTTATAAGCCTCTGTAAGAGCACGCATAACGCTCTGCTTTGCAATTCTATACTGCTTGGATCTTGCGCCTCTATATCCCTTAGCTAATTTTAATACACGATTGTGCTTTTTTTCTTTGCGTTTAAAGCCACCTTTAATTCCTCATTTCATCCTCCTATTCTTACTCACACATTACAGATAAGGAAGAATCTTCTTCATTACCTTTTCATTGGTATGGTCAACTACGATGTCTTTTCCTCAAGTTTCTCTTTCTCTTGGTAGACTTCTTGGTAAGGATGTGAGACTTAAATGCCTTATTTCTTACTAACTTTCCTGTACCGGTTAACCTAAAGCGCTTCTTTGCAGCCTCTCTTTGTTTTCAGCTTTAACTTTGCCATATTTGCCTCCTGTGAATTTACTTTTTAGGGCTTAAAACCACTGCCATATTTCTTCCTTCCACCTTTGCAGCCTTATCGACAATTGCAATGTCGGAAAGCTTCTCTCCAAAATCATCCAAGATATACTTGGACTGGTTCATTCTGGACATCTCTCTTCCACGGAAACGCAAAGCAATCTTTACTTTGTTTCCCTTTTCCAAGAACTTTCTTGCTGCTGAAAGCTTCGTATTCAAATCATTGGTATCAATGTTCGGTGTCATACGAATTTCTTTCAATTCAGTGGTGTGCTGGTTCTTTTTGGCCTCTTTTTCCTTACGCAAGAGTTCATAACGATACTTACCGTAGTCCGCTATACGCACTACAGGGGGTGTTGCCGTTGCTGCAATCTTAATGAGATCCAAATCCGCCTCTCTCGCCAGCTGCTGTGCCTCCCGTACGGGCATCACACCGAGCTGTTCTCCTTCGGCACCGATAACTCTAACCTCTTTATCCCTTATCTGCTCGTTAATTTCCAGTTCCGTATTCTTTTTAGCTGCCATAAGCTCCTCTCTGCACATGAATTTTGCTACATTTAAACGAAATGCCGTAATAGCAAGACGTTATAGTGATATGCTCTTTCGAGCAAAATCCACATAAAAATATGGTGGATTGAAAGCCAATCCACCATTGAAAATATACAGAGTAAATAATCAATTTAAACCCGGGTCAGCTTGACTGCCAAGGTGAGGTGGATACCTACTTTCCTGTCATAAGACTGTAACAGTCTAACAAGAAAAGAACTGCTTGTCAATGCTTTATTTTAGCACTAATCAAACTTTCCGCTATACTTGTCAATCTTCCCTCCGCGGCATCCTGAAAGATTTCATCCATGGTGCGCCATGCCAAAACCGCACACTTTACACGGGCGGGCATGTGGGAAATATCCTCCAGAATTCCCGCCTCTTCGAGTTCTTCTTTCTCTTCTTCCGTAATCTTTCCGCGAATCATACGAAGGAAAATTTCGGAAAGACGGAGCGCCTCATCCTTCTTCTTTCCGACAATCAAGTCGCACATGATATCGCTGCTCGCCTGCGAAATAGCACAGCCATCTCCGTCAAAAACTCGCTTCCACAATATTTTCATCCTGATCGAGCTTAAGATACAGCACAATATCGTCTCCACAGCTTGGATTTACTCCTTCCAGAGAAAAATCCGCGTTCTCCATCTTGTACTTATGAAGAGGACGGATATTGTGTTCCGTCAATATTTCGTTGTAATAGGTATTATTCGCCATATCCCATCGCTCCTCTGATTGTTTTTAAAGCGGCCAAAAAGGCATCTACATCCTCTTTGGTATTGTATAAGCCAAGACTTACCCTACTGGTACTGGGCGTCCCCATAAACTTCATAAGAGGCTGCGCACAGTGGTGTCCGGCACGAATGCATACTTTATGGGAGTCCATAATCTCCGCTATATCATGGGGATGCACGCCTTCAATGGTAAAGGTCATGATTCCGTGATGATTTCTTCCATTTGCAGAACCCAAGACACGCACATGGGGAATTTCCTTCATGCCTGCCATAAGGTATTCGGATAACTCTTTTTCTCTCTCTTCAATAAAAGAAAAGCCGAGCTTTTCAAGATATTGAATTGCTGCTTCCAAACCGACTGCTCCGCCAACGTTTACGGTACCGGCTTCGAATTTATGGGGAAGCTCTGCCCAAGTAGCCTCTTCCCTCGTAACATACTCAATCATCTCTCCGCCAAAGAGGAAGGGCGGCATTTTTTCCAGTAATTCCTTCTTTCCGTAAACCGCACCGATTCCCATCGGACCGTAAACTTTATGGCCGGAAAAGGCTAAAAAGTCCACATCCATGGCCTGTACGTCCACCTTTCTGTGCGGCACGGACTGCGCACCGTCACAGACAAAAATAGCATTTTTTTCATGCGTGAGCTTCACAAAAGTCTCGATATTCTGTCGATTTCCCAGAACATTGGAAACTTCCGCCATGGCTACAATTTTCACCTTATCATTCAGTGCCTTTTTAAAGCTTTCCAAAGAAATGAGTCCTTCTTCATTCGGCTCCAGGAAGGTGAGCTTAGCGCCCTTTTTCTTTTGCAATCTGCTGCCAGGGAATCAGGTTACTGTGATGCTCCATGATGGTAATCAGGATCTCATCTCCCTCTTTCAAAAAGGCTCTTCCGTAGCTTTGTGCAACGAGGTTTAAGCCCTCCGTCGCATTTCGTACAAAGATAATTTCTTCCGGACTTTTGGCATTTAGAAATTTCTGCACGCTTACTCTCGCTCTCTCATAGGCTTCTGTCGCCTTAAGGGAAAGCTCGTAAAAGCCCGCGAAGAGGATTCGCATTTTCCGTCTCGTAATATTGTTTCATCATGTCCATTACGCAATACGGTTTTTGTGTAGTGGCAGCATTGTCCAGATAGAAAAAGTCAGCGCTTTTAAAAATGGGAAAATCCGCTTTTATCCTTGCAATCTCTTTTTCTCTCTCTTCCATTATTCCTCCTCACTCCTCTTTTCCCGAAGCTCCGCTTCTATATATTCTTCTACCTTTTTATCCATAATCCCGTGGATTGCGCTTTCCATTCGAGCCTCCGCTATCAGCTCATAAGCCGCCTCCAAAGAAAGACCGCGGCTTTCCATATAGAAAAGACTCTCTTCATCAAGTCTTCCGATACTTGCCCCGTGATTTCCTTCCACATCATCCTCATCACAAAGAATAACGGGAATAGTCTGGTTCACTACGGAGTCGTCCATAAGAAGCACATTTTCCTGCTCTGTACCGGAAGCCCCTTTTGCTCCATGCTTTTAGGTCAATGGTTCCGTGGAAGATTTTAACCGCATCTTCTCGAAGCACACCGTCTGCTACAATATTGGAAATCGTCTTCTTTCCCCTGTGATTCACAACAAGATTAAAATCCGCTTTTTTTCCTTTTTGAGAGAGCACATAATCAAGATGCAAGTCCGCCTCGGACTTATCTCCGTTTAAATCAATCTGGTAGGAAATATGATGGCTCTTTCCGGAGAGAAGAAGGGAAGTCAGTTTCAGTTTCGCCTTTTCTTCCAAAAACAAAGGAAAAAAATCCTGTAAATGTGCAAAGTCCTTCGCATTCTTTACAGCAATGACGAGGTCCAGTTTGGCATTTTTCTTTAAATGAAAACTTCTCCTGTAAAAATGCCATATTTTTGGACTCTTCCAAAGATTCAATCGCTAAAAAGAGCTTCAGTCTTGCCCCTTCTTCCACTGTAAAACAGTAGGCGGAGTGCTCCACCGCATTTTTCTCCGTTTTGAAAAATGCATACGAATATATTCAGGGCTCTCCTCTCCTTCTCTTAGAACAAAGGACTGCACAGGAAGTCTTTCCTCCCGGAAATAATCGTCCAGTGCCGTACTCATGCTGCCGGAAAAGTCATTCTCTTCCGTAAGCCTCTTTGGATGCTTTCCTTCTACGGAAGGCTGATAGGCTGTAAGTTCTCCCGGTATTTCAAGCTTTGCCTCGTTCATTTTCAACCAGCGGAAGGTAGGCACAGGCATTTTATTGATTATAAATTGATTCTCTTTCATCCTATCCTCCTTTCTAGCCGATGGCTCCAACCATTTCCAAACGAATCAAATTGTTCATTTCCACCGCATACTCTAAGGGAAGCTCCTTGAAACAGAATCCGCAAAGCCGCTTACGATAAGGGACTTCGCCTCCTCTTCCGAGATTCCTCTGCTCATCAGGTAGAACACGGCATCGTCGGAAATTCTTCCGATCTTCGCCTCGTGTCCTACATCGGCCTTGTTGGTACGTACATCAATAGCCGGTACGGTATCGGAACGAGACTCGTCATCGAGCATCAAGGACTGACAGGAAACGGCTGACTTCGCATTCTTTGCCTGATTCTGAATCACCACAGCGGAGCGATAAGTGGAGATGCCGCCACCCTTCGAAATGGAACGGGTATTGATATAGGAACTGGTGTCCTTTCCGATATGCACCATCTTTGCTCCGGTATCCAAGTTCTGTCCCTTTCCGGCGAAAGTTACTCCCGTAAACTGGGAACGCGCATTGTCTCCCTTTAAAATGGTCATCGGGTAAAGATAGGAAACATGAGAACCGAAGGAGCCGGAAACCCATTCCATAATCCCATTCTCCTCTACCTTTGCTCTCTTTGTATTTAAGTTATACATATTCTTGGACCAGTTCTCGATGGTGGAGTAACGAAGCTTCGCATTTTTCCCGACAAAGAGCTCCACGCAGCCTGCATGGAGGTTCGCCACATTATACTTCGGTGCGGAGCAGCCCTCAATAAAATGAAGCTGTGCCCCCTCGTCCACGATAATCAGGGTATGCTCAAACTGTCCCGCTCCCTTCGCATTTAAGCGGAAATAGGGACTGCAGGGGAATTTCCACATTAACCCCTTTGGTACATAGACGAAGGATCCACCTGACCAAACCGCTCCGTGAAGTGCGGCAAACTTGTGGTCTGTCGGTGGCACCAGTTTCATGAAGTGCTCTTCAATCATTTTCCCGTAAGGACCGTGAAGCGCAGACTCAATATCGGTATAAATAACGCCCTGTCTTGCTACCTCTTCCTGGAGATTATGATAAACGAGCTCCGAGTCATACTGCGCTCCTACTCCGGCAAGGCTCTTTCTTTCCGCTTCCGGAATCCCGAGCTTCTCAAAGGTACTCTTAATATCTTCCGGCACCTCTTCCCAGCTCTGAGACATTTCCGTATTCGGTTTTACATAGGTTACGATATTGTCTACATTGAGACCTGAAATATCCGGGTCCCCAGTTCGGCATTTTCGACTTGTTGTAAATCTCTAAGGACTTCAAGCGAAAAATCCCGCATCCACTCAGGATCGTTTTTCTTCTCGGAAATCTCAAGAACGATATCCTCGGTCAATCCCTCTTTTATCTTATAGAATTCTCCATCTTTTTTTCCTCATAGCGAAAAATCATAGAGGAGCGATCGATGTCTTCTACTATTGCTCTGTCTTTTGCCATACTTTAACCCTCTAAGAAGGACTCAAAGCCCTCATCATTAATCTTATTGACCAGACTTCCGTCCCCGGTAGCCTTGATTCTTCCGTTTATGATAACATGCGTCTTATCTACGCTAAGAGCCTCCAAGATTCTTGTGGAGTGGGTGATGATAAGAAGCGCACCATCCATATTTTTTTCTGATAAGCTTTCACGCCTTCGGACACCGTACGAACCGCATCCACGTCAAGACCGGAATCGGTTTCATCGAGAATAGCGAGCTCCGGCTTTAGCATAAGAAGCTGTAAAATCTCGGCTTTCTTCTTCTCACCGCCGGAAAATCCCACATTTAAGTCTCTTTCCGCATAACTGTGATCCATTCCGAGGATATCCATGGAAGCCTTCAGCTCCTTACGGAAGTCCCAAAGACGGATTCTCTTTCCGAATCTTTCTTCCATAGCAGAACGGATAAAGTTACCAAGGCTCACGCCCGGTACCTCCAAGGGGTTTTGGAAGGAAAGAAAAATCCCTCTCTTCGCCCTCTTATCTACCGCCTCGGCAGTGATATTCTCACCGTTAAATACAATTTCTCCTCCGGTAATGATGTAGCGAGGATTTCCCATAATGGCATTTCCGAGGGTGGACTTTCCTGCCCCGTTCGGTCCCATTAAAACATGGGTCTCTCCTTTATTGATAGTCAAACTAACCGCATCGAGAATGGCCTTCTTCTACGGAAACAGATAAATTTTTGATGTCCAGCAAATCTGCCATAATTCCTCCATCTACTAATGCCGCCTTACGTTTAAGCGATATGAATTATTCCATAATTTATTTAGCAGTAGTTGAGTACAAAATACAATAACATCTCTTCCTCCCTTACATTCCCCGCATTATACAGCAGTAGCTTTGCTGTGACAATAGTATTCCTAGTAATTTTATAGGATTATAAGAAACATGGAGTCGAGAAAAATACACTTTTTCCACACTGTATGGCTCAGAATCAGGGCACGCTCTCGCTAACCTCGCCACGTAGGGGATACTAAGCGAAAAACTGCATTTCATTTGTTTTTCGCAAGTACCCACGGGCGGAGAATTGCCCCTCTTCAGAGCCATACAGTATGATAATCTACAGATATATTTTTTTCGACTCCATATTTTTTATGACACAGTCTTCAGGGAAATTAAGTGCACTCCTGTATTTAAAAAGTTTTCTACAAGGATGTCTCCTATTCGGATGGGCTTTGGGATGCGGAAGTTTTTACAGAATTCTTCTGCTTCAGCGAATTTTTTTCTTTGGGAATCAGTCCTTCCGTACGGACGGGAAGCAGCTCCTTTTCTCCGATTATTTTGATTTCTCCTAAAAATTTCTTTTCCTTTGCTAGGGCTTCTTCTACAGCCGCTTCCTTTCCTCTATGGCAGGAATTCCCATATACGGCGAAGACCTCATGGTCGTCATGCTCTACACTGATGAAACAATTTCTCCTGCAAATCGTGCAGGTGGTATTGGTTACTTGCATTTTTTTCCTTCTTTCTATTTGCTCTTATATTTCTCTACTTTTTCCCTTTTCTACTCCGGCTTATTGTCTTCGCTTAAACTGGCCTTTTAATGCTTTTTCCACTCGGAGAGCTTCTTTTCTCTTTCCTCACGAAGCATTTTCGGGAAGAATTCCATTTCCACATGATGCATTTCCTCAAGACTCTCCATAGAGGGATAAAAGCCGCAGTAGAGACCGGCAAGATAAGCCGCGCCTAGCGCTGTCGTTTCAACACAAGCAGGGCGAATGACGGAAGCCTGCATAATATCCGCCTGAAATTGCATAAGGAAATTATTCCCGGAGGCTCCTCCGTCTACGCGAAGACTTCGAAATCTTTGCCCAGTATCCTGCTCCATGGCATTTAGTAAATCTCTGCTCTGAAATGCAATAGATTCGAGTGCAGCACGAATAAGGTGATTTTTTTATTTACACCTCTCGTAAGACCGGTAATGGATCCTCTTGCGTCCGGATCCCAGTAGGGAGCACCGAGTCCCGTAAATGCGGGTACGATATAGCAGCCGTGTGTATCTTCCACTTTCGTTGCAAAAATATTCCGAATCTTTAGAATCATCCAAAAGATGCAACTCATCCCTTAACCACTGAATCACAGCTCCTGCAACATAGACAGAGCCCTCTAAAAGCATAATAGACCTTATCGTTAATCCCCCCAAGCTATTGTACTTAAGAGTCCATGATGAGAGGGTACGCAGTCTTCCCTGTATTCATCAGCATAAAGCAACCTGTGCTGTAGGTATTTTTGACATCTCCCTTTTGGAAGGAACATTGTCCGAAAAAGTGCTGCCTGTTGGTCTCCTGCCACTCCGCAGATTGGAATTTTTCTTCCGAAATATTCCTTGTCCGTCTCTCCGAAAAAGGAAGAAGAAGGGCGAACCTCAGGAAGCATGCACTTGGGAATCCGGAAAAGCTCGCAAAGCTCCGCATCCCATTCGAGGCTATGGATATTAAATAAAAGCGTTCTGCTCGCATTGCTATAATCGGTAGCAAAAGATTTTCCTTTTGGTTAAATTATAAATCAGCCAGGTATCCACGGTTCCAAAGCAAAGCTCTCCCTTTTCCGCCCTTTCCCTTGCCCCCTCCACATGGTCTAAAATCCAGGAAAGCTTGGTTGCAGAAAAATAGGGGTCAAAGACCAATCCTGTCTTTTTCTTTAATAAGCTCCGTGACAGAAGGATCTTCCTTTTTCATCTTCTCTATCATTTCCGTGGTTCTTCTGCACTGCCAAACAATGGCAGGATAAATAGGAATCCCCGTAGCCCTATCCCAGACCAGTGTAGTTTCTCTTTGGTTTGTGATACCGATAGCCTGTATTTTGGAAGGATGAATTCCCGACTTCTCTACAGCTTCCCTTGCCGCGGAAAGCTGTGCCTGCCAAATTTCATTTCCATGATGCTCCACATACCCTGCCTTCGGATAGTACTGCGGAAATTCCTTTTGAGCGGAAGAGACAGGTCTTCCCTCCGCATTAAAAAGTATTGCTCTTGTGCTCGTTGTTCCCGCATCGAGTGCCAGTATCATAATCTTTTCCTCTTTTTTAAATCCGCTTTTTTATAATAATCCGCGATTTTGTAAATCTTGAAACGCTTTCACTAAAATGCTGTTATCCTCATGACTCAAGGCTCCGATGTGTCCGACACGGAAGATTCTTTCTTTCATCTCTCCTCCGTTCGGGCAGATCCAAATCCCGTATTCGTCCTTTAGTCTAAGTACAATTTCATAAGCATTTCCTGAAATCGGATGTAGGGGCGTTACCGCATTGGCCGGACTTTCGGAAACAAGTTCAAAAGGGTAAATTCTTCACCTTTTCTCGAAAAGTCCTTGGCCTGCAGGGCTACTCTTTCCACTTCTTTCTCTACACCGCCCAGTCTCTCAATTTCCTTCAGTCGTGCATGAATTTGTAAAAGAATCCCTGACTGCCGGAGTGAAGGGCGTCTGCCCTCTCTCCTGATTTTTTTCAACATGTCCTGTAAATTAAAAATACATGCTTTTTGTTTTTAGATCGTTCACTCTCTCTACCGCTTTTTTTCCGATAAGACGATAATGGAAATGCCTGGAGGACAGGCGAGAACCTTCTGCGATCCCGTTATCATAATATCCGCTTTTACTTTTTCCATGTCAAAAGGATCCGCCAGAAAAAGAAGATACACAATCACAGACAAAAAAACAAATGATTTTTTTCTCGCAAAATGCCCCAAGCATTTCGGTATCGTATAGTACTCCTGTCGAGGTTTCATCCACATTGACAAGAAGTCCCGTAAAGTCCTGTCCGTCATACTCGTAAAGTTTTTCTTTGCTTAGCTTTTGCCCGTGTTCGAGCATAATCGGGACATGGGGAATTTCATGAATCTCACAAAGACGTACAAAACGCTCTCCAAAAACTTCCTCCGTTAATCACTAAAAAGCTTGTCTTCCTTTGTGAAGCAGTTCATCACCACGGCTTCCATGGAGCCCGAGCTGGAACAAGTCATAAAGACAGCTCGAGCATTCCGCCCTGCCTTACTGTACTTTAAGATATATTTTTCATTTTCCAGCATAATTTCGGAGAACTCCGAAGTTCTGAAATAGGGTACCTGCTCCGCTCCAATAGAAAGAATTTCCTCCGGTGCCATCACCGGACCAACCGTAAAATTAATCATTGTTTCTCCTTTAAAAAAGATTTTCCTTTAAACCGTTTCTAGACGGAAAAATCCGGTATAAAGCTTTCCTTCGCGCTTTCCCCCTCTTGGATAAAAGCATTCTCTATTCCTAAAGACAATGCGTAATCTACAAGCTTTCGATATTCCTTTCCGAAGACCTTCCTATCTATCTCCGGAAAAACAAACTAAATTACCAAAAAGGAGTATACTGCGAAAGAAGACTGTATAGTATATGATTTCCATATCGACCGAAACTGTATTTTAATATTTGTTTTCCTGATACACCTGCCCCGGAAGGAGAAGATGGCGAAGAATGACTCCTTTTTTAAGATTTCCCTTCAAAAAGGAGCTCCGGGCATTGTCGAACGGCTTCTTCCAAGGCTTCTTTTTGCAATCTCCGGATAATTTTTCGCCCTTGAATAACGCGCAGAAATTTCCTCTTCCCAGTACTTAAAGTCCATAAGGTAAATGTCGATTAAGCCTTCAAACTCCTGTAAAACCCGAGCTCTTTGGTATCCCGAAGAATTCCAGACAAAGGGAAGGCTAAAGCCTCTATCTCGAGCAAGCTGCATGGCGTCCCGAACACTTTTACTGTAGTGCTCCGCCGTTACAAAATTGATGTTATGGCAGCCCTCGTTTTTCTAAGCGATAAAATAGTTCTACTAACTCTTCTACACTTATTTCCTTCCCGGATTCTTTTCGGGAAAGCTTCTGATTCTGACAATATACACAGGAAAGTCCGCAGGAGGAAAAGAAAACGGTTCCGCTTCCCTTCGTTCCGCTAAGGCAAGGCTCTTCCCAGAAATGGGCTTTTGCACGGCCGATATGCATGCGTGTTCCCGCCTTACAAAAAGCCCTTTTTGTCCCTCTTCTCTATTGACCTTACATTCCCTCCCGCAAAGCACACAGGAGCGGTAAGAGATTTTCTTCTATATCCATTTGCATTAATCGTTTCCCTAGTTCTAAATTACTGCTTCTACATTACACTTTCCACTATCCAAACCAGATATCTCAGGCTCCGACTTCGTCTTTTGTTAAAAGCAAATATTGCTCGCTTTGCAATCCGTACTCAATTATACAGTAAAAGTTCAGTCTACAGAATTTGACAATCCTGATTTTCTCTGCAAGCTATGTCAAAGTCGTCGTTCTTGTGTATTTTATCGAAAAACTGTTAAAAACTCCCTTGTTATATTGATTTTTATATGAAGGAGAAACAAAATGGCAAATCCTATTGTACGAATTACTATGGATAGTGGCAAGACTATTCGATTAGAATTATACCCCGAAATCGCGCCAATTACGGTGGAAAATTTCCTTGACTTAGTAAACAAAGGTTTTTATAACGGTTTAACTTTCCACCGCATTATTCCGGGCTTTATGATTCAGGGAGGAGATCCTTCCGGAAACGGTACAGGCGGTCCGGGATACAGCATTAAGGGTGAGTTTAAATCGAACGGTGTAAATAACACAATGAAACATGAGCGAGGCGTAATCTCCATGGCGAGAGCCTTTGATCCGAACTCTGCAGGTTCGCAGTTCTTTATCATGCATAAGGATGCACCGCACTTAGATGGAGAGTATGCCGCTTTCGGTAAGGTAATTGATGGACTGGAAACCGTGGATGAGATTGCTTCCGTAGAAACCGGATTCCAGGATGCACCGGTTAAAAAAGTAGTGATGGAAAAGGTGGAAGTGGAATCATAAAAAACCGTTTCAGCTTTTTGTAAGCCCGTTTTGTCCTATAAGCAAAAATCAGCAATGAAATAGGAAATATACAAAAAGCCCCCTCGAAAGAGGGGGCTAAAGTATTGCTGTAAGCCGGGTTATGTTGAAAATGGTCATCTATCTAGGACTTACGTCACCATAAGTCTCAAGCGGTCTACCCGAGAGCAGACGAGCAGCCTTATGCTCTCTGTTGACCTTGCTTCGGATGGGGTTTACATAGCATTTCCTGTTACCAGGAAACCGGTGATCTCTTACATCGCCTTTTCACCCTTACCGTATAAAACGGCGGTTATTTTCTGTTGCACTTTCCTGTGAGTCGCCTCAACCTGACGTTATCAGGCATCCTGCTCTATGAAGCCCGGACTTTCCTCTCCCGGTTTCCCGGCAGCGACCATTCACAATACTTTAGGCTCCTAGTGTACTTCAGGATACTTTTCCCGTCAACGAAATCCTATTCTTCCTTTTGACTTTCGCTTTCCAGTATTCTTCCCTTAAGCGGAAGGATTGACGGCACATTAACGGAAAGTTTTGTCACTCCAATTGATAAGAAAAAGGGAAGCAAAGAAGAATCTGCCGCCATCTCTCCACAAATTCCGATAGGAATTCCGATTTTATGCGATTTTTCCACTATTTCACGAATTGCCTTAAGAACGGCAGGATGATGAGCCAAATGCACTTCTCCATTAGTCCCTGTTTTCTCTATCCATAGCCATAAGATACTGGCTTAAGTCATTGCTTCCTATCGAAAAGAAATCTACTTCCTTTGCAATATCTTCCAAAATAAATAAGAGAGCAGGAACTTCTACCATAATTCCCAGTGATATTTTTTCCGAATAGGCTTGTCCTTCTTGCATTAATTCTTCTTTGCACTGTTCTATTATCTTCTTGGTTTCCAAGACTTCTTCCATTGAAGAAATCATCGGAAGAAGGATGGACAGATTTCCATATAGGGATGCACGAAGCAATGCACGAATCTGTGCTTTGAATAAAGCTCTTTCCCGTAAGCATAAGCGAATTCCTCTTATCCCCAAGGCGGGATTCTTTTCCTTTTCCTGTAAAAGATAAGGTACTTCTTTGTCCGCTCCTATATCGAAAACACGGACTACCACCTCTTTTTCCTGCATCTTTTCCAAAACTTCTCTATATAACAAGAATTGCTCCTCTTCTGAGGGGGCTGCATTCCTGTTCATATAAAAAAATTCGGATCGAAAAGAGGCCTATTCCGTCCGCCCCATTTTCCAACGCAACTTCTGCGCCCGTTTCATCTGCGATATTGGCAAAAACCTGCATGATTTTTCCGTCTTTACTGATGCACTGCTTATTTTTTAAATCGTGCAATGCCTTTATTTTCTCTTCCTCCTTAACTTGCTTTTTAGCCGATACTCTCTAAAAGATCCTTATCCGGATCCAGATAGGCTGTTCCGCTAAATCCATCCAAAATACAAAGCCTTCCTTCCATTTCCGGAGAAATCTCCTGACACTGTACCAAAGCAGGAATCCCTATAGAACGGGAAAGAATCGCGGTATGACTGAACAAGGAGCCCTCTCTTGTAACAAAGCCGAGAAAAGTTTTTTTTCGATATCGCATCGTGTCGGAAGGGCTTAAGTCCTCTCCCATCAAGATAAAGGGCGTTCTTTCCTCGTCATCCTTGATTCCTCTAAGGCAAGAAAGCAAAATATGTCGAATATCCTCTAAGTCTCTTTTTTTCTTTCCCTAAAATACATATCATCCGAATCGGAAAAATAAGCTAATTGAGCAGAAAATACGGCCTGTATGGCAAAATCCGCAGAACCGCCCTTCTGAATTTCCTGACACATCATTTTGTGTAGCTCAACATCTTTCAAAATCAAAGCATGGAAAGCAAAGATTGACGCACTGTCTTTATCTGTTTCCTGCAGTGCCCTTTTATAAAAGGTATTTTCCTTCTCAATCGCCTGTTCAATAGCCCGCTCCAATATATGTATTTCATTTTCCGGAAAAAAATAGTTCCGGAAGCGCCAAGCTTTATCTTTTGCTTGTTTCTTCCGGCTTTGCAGAAAAAGTCTCTTGTTCTTCTTCCAACCTATATTTTATTCTACCAATTGCAATTCCGGGAAATACGGAAATCCCATGCAGCAGTTCCATCTTCTTACACATTCCTCAATCCAAGCTGTTAGAAACCGGTCTTTAACCAAACAAAATCATGAGAAGGAATAATCAAGTCTCTCGCCTTCATTTTCTTGCCGGTCAACATATTTACATAATCCTCCACCTCGAAACATACGCAACTTCCGTATTGACAGAGAAATTATAGAAGCAAAGAAGCTTTTACTCCCTCAAAATATCTGCCAAAAGCCAAAACATGACTGTTTTTTGTATCAATAATCCATGTATCCGCCTTATTGGAAAAAGCTATATTTTCCCTTCTTAATTTCTCAAGCTTCAATATTCCGGAATAAATTCTCTCTTCTACAGTACCGACAGTCTGCCTTTTCTCCGCCTTCTTCCAAGAGAAAGCCCCTCGATGCAAATAACGCGAATCCGTTTTCTTGATAGGATCATCATGGTAACTGTAATCATTTTCCAAGGCTATCTCATCACCGGAGTAGAGAACCGGAATACCGGAGAGACTCAGAAGAAAAGCATGGAGCATGATATCCAATCGTATAGCATCCTCCATCTTCTGCTTATTGCCTTCCTTTCCTGCCGCTTCAATTCCGCAAAGGGATGCGGTTGTTCCACAAAGTCTTGCATCTCCGCGAAGAGGATCGTCATTATAGAGTTCTCTCTGGCCTCGGATAAATCCGTAAATCCGCGGAAATAGGCATTTAAGTACGCTTTATGAGGAATTTCTTCCATCCCGAAGTTTCGTAAGAAGGCATAATCCAAGCCCCAGCCTATATCATCATGGCAACGCAGATAATTCAGGAATACCTTATCTTTTGGCAAGGCAAAAATTTGTCCCAACTGATGTTGTAAGAGTCTGGTATCCTGTGTTGCCAGTGTATGCCATGTGCTGGCCATCGTGGTCACATTATAAAGAAGATGACATTCCGGCTTTCTCCTCAGTTCCGAAGTAAGGCAGTACCTTCGTCGGATCCATCACAACCTCTCCAAGAAGCAGAACTCCGGGAGCTACTATTTCCATAGCCATACGGAAAAGACGAATCAGGGTATGCACCTCCGGAAGATTTCTGCAGCAAGTTCCGAGTCTCTTCCAGATATAAGGTACTGCATCTAAACGAAATACATCTGTACCCATGTTGCAAAGATACAAAAATATTATCCAGCATATCGTTAAATACAGTCGGATTGGCATAGTTTAAATCCCACTGATACTGGATAAAAACGTGGTCATAACCACTTTCTTTATCTCATCACAATAGGTAAAGTTTCCCGGGGCAGACTCGGGAAAGACTTGCGGAACCGTTTTCTCGAATTCATTGGGAATAACCCAGTTCGGAAAAATGAAATAGCGATCCTGATACTCCTTCTCCCTTCCTTGCTCTCTTAGCCCACTCATGCTCTTCCGAAGTATGATTCATGACAAAATCCAAACCGATACTGATTCCTTCTCTGTGACACGCCTTCGATAAGGAACGAAGATCTTCCATTGTGCCGATTTCTGCCTGTATCTTCTGAAAATCGGAAACGGCATAGCCTCCATCAGACTTGTCCTTAGGACTCTCCAAGATAGGCATCAACTGTAAATAATTGAATCCGCTTTCCTTAAGATAATCAAGGTGCTCCCCTACCCCTTCAAGTTGTTCGCAAAATTGTTCACGTAGAGCAAAACACCATACTGATCTTTCCCTTTATACCAGTCCGGATCCGCCATCCTCTGCTCATCAAGAAGAAGTAAATCTTCCTCACGACTCAGAGCATATTTTTTTCAAGCAGGGACAGAAAGTAGGAAAATGCTCCTTCATCCCCCTATATAGTTCAAAGTACAACCACTTCATTTCATCAAAATAGGAATTTAGACGATTCTGATAAGACTCCAAAGCCCTTTCCTTTATCGATTTAAGTTTTTTCGGACGCTTTACCTTCGGCTCGGCTGCCTTTTTTTCTGTAGGCTTTTTCGTGACAGACTTTGCCGTAGTTTTTTTTGTGTCAGACTTTTTCGTAGTATCTTTCGTGTCAGACTTTGCCATAGTATCTTCAGTGTCAGACTTTGCCATAGTATCTTTCGTGTCAGACTTTTTCATAGTATCTTTCGTGTCAGACTTTGCCGTAGTCGCCTTTTTTACACTTGTCTTAGTGCTACTAAGCTTTCCTTTATCATCCTTAACCGCCTCTGCTTTTTCCGTCTCTTTTTCTTTAACAGACTTCGACTTCATCTTTCCCCTCCTAAGAATCCGATACGTAGTATAACGAGCCTTATTATACCCTAAAAAAAAATGCACAACAAGCCAAAAGGAAAGGACATTTTTTAGTGAATCCTCTCCTCTTTGCGATTGCATTTTTCCCCTTCCTTATATAAACTAATACAGAAAAAAAGGAAGGTCAGTCGAAAGTAATAAATTATACATAAATAATAAAAAGAGGACATTTCCGATAAAGCATTTCCATTAATTTTCATTATAAACTACTTTTAGAAAATCGAGGTGAATCTATGATCTATGGTGCATTAGAAGCGGGCGGAACAAAGATGATTTGCGCTATTTGTAAAGAAAACGGAGAAATCATTGAACAATGCTCCATTCCTACAGTCAGCCCCGACGAAACCATCCCGGCCATTATTGCCTATTTCAAAGATAAAGGGATAGCCGCTTTAGGTATTGCATGCTTCGGACCGATTGACCTGCATAAATCTTCCCCCACCTATGGCTATATCACCAGTACTCCTAAGGTAAAATGGCAGAATTATCCTATTTTGCCCGTTATTCAAAAGGCACTTTCCGTTCCCTGCGGTTTTGACACCGATGTAAACGGTTCCTTGCTGGGGGAAGTTGCTTACGGCGCAAGCCGCGGAATAGAAAATGCGGTTTATATTACGATAGGGACCGGTATCGGTGGAGGAGTGCTCAGTAATGGCAAGTTGCTTCACGGGATGTTGCATCCTGAACTGGGGCATATGACTATGGTCCCCCACGAGAGAGATCATTTTCAAGGAATCTGTCCCTTTCATAAGAATTGCCTGGAAGGTATGGCGTCGGGTCCTGCAATGGAAGTTCGTTACGGAAAAAAGGCCGATACTCTTTCCGAGATCCCTATGGTTTGGGAAATGGAAGCCTACTATATCGGACAAGCTTTATGCAATATCATCCTGACTTTAAGTCCGGAGAGAATCATACTGGGAGGCGGAGTCATGCATCAGGAACAGCTCTTCCCTCTGATTCGTGCCGAAGTAAAAAAACAGCTGAATGGGTATTTACAAACGGAGGAACTGAACGATATAGACCATTACATTGTTCCGGCAAGTCTGAATGACAAGCAAGGTGTACTGGGATGCCTGCAGCTGGCAATCAATGCAAAAAAAGGACTGTAAAAACCATGAAGGAGTTGGAGAAAAAACTAATATCAACCTATGGAAATGGTATAAAGTGGCTTTGCTATCGGACTGTTTACTGGAGGGGTAGTCGGAACGGTTTCCGCCTATTTTGCTAAAGGTATTCAGATTGTAGGAGGACTTAGAGCTGCAAACCCTAAAGCTTATCGGGCTCCTTCCCTTGGCAGGTCTTATCATTGTCCTGTCCTATCGTCTCTTTTCAGTAAAAAATCCGAAGGGAACAAACCTTGTTTTGGAGTCCATTCAGAACGGGGAAACGCTCCCTTCCTATATGGCTCCTCTCATTGTTTTCGCGACTCTTATCTCCCATTTCTTCGGAGCATCCGTAGGGCGGGAGGGAGCCGCTTTTACAGCTGGGTTCTTCAATGGGATCCACAATCGGAAAGTTTCTCCATATTAAAGAACAGGAAAGACGCAGAATGATGATGTGCGGTATGAGTGCCGCCTTTTCCGGTTTATTCGGAACACCTCTTGCCGCTGCAGTTCTTTCCATGGAAATCTGTACCGTAGGACATATGTACTATACGGCATTGTTGCCTTGCACTATTTCTGCCTTGGTCGCCCATTTCTTTGCAGAAAAAGTGGTGATGGTCAGTGAACCGGAGCTTAGCTTATCTATGGTTTCAGAAATCACTTGGAAATCAGCACTGGCCTGTATTGCACTCGCTATTATCGCTTCTCTCGTCAGCATTCTTTTCATCGTAACTGCTCACAAGGTAAAAGCAATCTTTGCCAAATATGTTCAGAATAATTACATTCGCATCTTCCCTAAGCGGATCTATCATTGTCCTTGCTACATTACTCTTGGAAATACCGATTATAACGGAACCGGAATGGAAATCATCGTAAAAAACAATAAGCGAACCGGGCTATAAGGTTTTTTTGCCCTCGCCTTTTTACTTAAGATTCTTTTTACCGCTGTATCCTTAGGCGGTGGATATCAGGGTGGAGAAATTGTCCCTTCCCTTTTTATCGGAGCCACCTTGGGAAATGCCCTAGTAGCTTTCTTGCCGTTGGAACCCGGCCTTTGTGCGGCACTCGGTATGGCCTCCGTTTTTTGTGCAGTAACCAATTGTCCGCTTGCCACCTTGCTCATCTGCTTTGAACTATTCGGCTTTCAGGCATCTTCCTATTTTATTCTGGCAATTGCAATAAGCTATCTCTGCTCTGGAAATTACGGACTCTATCACACAAAAAAATACTCTTCTCCAAGACGGAAGAGAAAGAAATCAACGAACTGGCACATTAGAAAATGCTTAAGACTTCGTGATTTTTTTTACAAAGCTCACATCATCGGGAAGAACACGCATATTGCTGACCTTTTCTTCTTCTCCCGGTCGCATGATTTTTCAGTTCCAAAAATACTCCCTTCCGAAGTCCCTTAGAAAAATTCCGTAGCCAGAAATTTAGCCACCTTCGGGTGGTTCTTTTTAAATGTTTCAAGGTCTCTTGCAAATTGCATCATTTCTATCGGATTCATTTTCCCGTCCTCTCTCTACCGAAAAATATATTCTATATCTTATTTTTTTCAAAAAGCTTTTTAAAAAAATCATTCCGCTTGATTATAGCTTATAAGATGAAAAAAATAAAATGAATTATCCGGCTATATTCATCTTCTCCTATTCCTATTCATCTACAAACCGGAATATTCCCTTTGATCCTGATTTTATGCTATACTGTTTTGGTTTTAGAATGAACTGCTGGAGTTTTCTTCGGCTAAAACATTTACCAAGGAAATACTATGTCAAAAAAATAAGAGAAATCAGCCCCGAGGAATGGGAAAAAGAAGAATATAAGAATTTTACCGCGATTGATATCCGTGATGAGGCGGAATATGAGCTGGGACACATAGACAATGCATTATGGATGTCTATCTCTAATTTACTTTGTGAAGACAGAGCCTTGGATAAGTCCAAGGCCTATTTGCTCTACTGTAAATATGGAACCATCTCCAGAGAACTCGGAGAAAGACTTCTGGATGAAGGATACCGGGTAGCGAACTTAAGCGGAGGCTACGGGCAGTACATTCTTATGAAGATTAAATCAGCCTCGGAAGACGAACGCAGAGAGGAAATCGAAAAAGAGTCTTCGTAAAAAAATTCAAAAAATCTGTTTTTACGCCCTTCGCAAAGGCTATCAATGATTTTGCATTGATACAAGAAGGAGACAATATCTGTGTCTGTATCTCCGGCGGAAAAAGACTCCATGATTATGGCAAAACTCTTCCAAGAATTAAAAAGACACAATAAATTCCCTTTAGCGTGCAATTCCTCTGCATGGACCCCGGCTATAACGAATATAACCGGAAAATCATTGAAGAGAACGCAAAGCTACTCGGTATTCCCCTTCAATTTTTTGAAAGTGATATCTTTGAGTCCGTCTTTGAAATCGAGTCCTCTCCCTGCTACGTCTGTGCAAGAATGAGGAGAGGCCACCTTTATTCGAAGGCAAAGGAACTGGGCTGTAACAAGATTGCCCTCGGGCATCATTTTTGATGATGTAATCGAAACTGTTCTCATGGGTATGCTTTTACAGCGGACAATTCCCAAGCTATGATGCCGAAACTGCACTCCACGAACTTTCCGGGTATGGAACTTATCCGTCCCCTCTACTATGTGCGAGAGGACGATATCAAGCATTGGCGAGACTATAATAAACTGAATTTTATCCAGTGTGCCTGTAAGTTTACGGAGACTTGTTCTACCTGTCATACGGACGGAACCACAAGCTCTAAAACGCTTAGAAACAAAGAAATTGATTGCCGAGCTGAAAAAGACCAATCCCTTTTATTGAAAAATATATATTTCGCTCTACTGAAAATGTTTCCAAGCAGACTATTCTTGGGCTAAAGGATAAGGGGATAAAGCACTCCTTCCTGGAGTGGTATGATGAGGAATAAAATATAATTTTTCTTCACACAGAAGTGTTTATAAAAAAGCCCAAAATACTGCATAAGTCCCCCTGAATGTTCAGAAAGGGATTCTGTTTATTCGGGGGACTATATAGTAATTCTAAAAATCATCAAATCTACGGTAAGGATAAGCCTTCCAAGCATTGTTAAAAAGTAGAAGTAGATAGTACGCTGTCAATACGTTTCATCTCTAGCCAGCATGTTTGAGATTCCCCTTAAAAGCTTATTCGATTATAAAAGCAGCATCTGCAAAACTATATTCTAATGGTATAGACAAATCAGACGGAGACCAAAAACTGTTTGCGTAAAATGCTATATCAACAATTTGGTCAGATTTTGTACCATACTTTTTCATAAAGTCATCCTCTACTGTAAAGGAAATATTCTTTTCCATAACATATTGTCCTGGAGTACCATCTCCATTTTCCATGAATACTCTTTCCGGCTTAACAAAAATCAACAACTGCAAAATTATACTTAGAAAACTCTTTGCTATACTTTTAAATACATATTTATAGCATTTACGTCATGCCCTGCATTTCTCCATTCTACAACATTCCATATCTTCATTCTTCCTTGAATGACTAAATACCCCTTATTCTTCGCTTCCTGAATCTTGGCCTGCCTTGCCGCTTCTGCCATGGCTTGCTCTTGTGCCTGGTCTCTTTTGCCGTCTTCTCCCAGATACTTTCCGTCAATCTCTTGATTTCTTGCCATGGATCCATCTTCCAAAAAGATAGTAGTCATCAATCCATTGGTTTTTTGCCATGCTGCCATTGGGTAAAAGATAATACCAGCTTCCCTGCTGTTCCACCCACTCCTGTTTTGCCATGGAGCCGGTGGGTTTAAAGTAATACCATTCTCCGTCAATTTCTGCCCATTGGTTTCTATAAAAATGCTTTCCTACCCTGATAACGCCATAGGCTTCCGGTTTTGACCCAAGTGCCGGCAAAGCTAATTCCGGAAAAATAAGGTGGCTAATAAAATACTGAGCCACGCTATGCTTAAAAATCTTTTTTTCACTTTCCCCTCCATTTTCTCTATTTAAGAGTATGTTCTAAGAAGCGTAACATTTGCCTGTTCCACAGCATTCATAACAGGATAGATTTCTTCCATATCGGCAGTCCTAGGGATATACCAGCTCTTCTGCGCAAAATAATCCGTTAGAGCCTGATCTTTGAAAATGTAGCCGTGGCGGGCATACATTTCATTGATAATCATTTGGGTAATACTTCTCTCCCGGGAAACATACTGTTTGGATACCGGGCTTGGAAGTTCGAAACATCCGCAGTACTTAACAAACGACTTGCACTTTCTGCAAAAAGATACTCTCCTGTGGCGGGCGTTTGCACTGCTGCATTGCCTCCATCTGCACTGGGCTGAGCATTGGCATCGGCCTGCGTTTCCGTAGAAACAGTAGACTGCTCCATAGTGCTTTCATTCTCATTTTCTGCCAATGCAGCTTGCTCTGAACCGTTTTCCTTATTTTGGGTCTGTAGTATCAGAAGTTTTCTTAGAATCTTCTTTTGTTAATCCGGATACTTTATAGCTTCCGCCTTTAAGAGAAAGGGGAATGGCTAAATTCTTTGCACTTTCTTCAGAAAAATCCCAATGATACTGGACCGTATCTCCATTTTTCAAATCCGTAGTTTGGCTAAAATCCGGTAGCATAATGATATTTTTGGCATAGTCAACGGCATCCGGATAAAGAAGGGAAAGGAAGCCTTCCTCTGCTTCTTTGGAGTAGCGAATGTTCTCCTTCTCTTTTTCCAAGAGAGCATCCCAATCCATTTCTGCCTCTAAAGTTCCTTGTCCATCGGTGCCTAGCGATTGAATTTTTAGGTAAGCGTTTAAATCAATACCATTATTTTTCGGACGGAGCAGAAGAAATCCTCCTACTATCACTACTAAAGCAAATATTACCAATCCGGGTAGAAGCTTTCCCGGTTTAGTTTCTGTATTGCTCAGTTCCTCTTTTGGAGATGAATCTCCGGAGAAAAATCTGCTCTTCTTCACGGGAAGAGTTTTCTATATTTTTTTATTTTCCTTGAATTGTTCCGTCATAGGACACTCCTTCTTTCCATGAAAAACATTTTAATAGGGATATTTTTCACGAAATTATCCCAGCCCATCTTTAACGCATCCGGGGCAGGAATATACTCAATATATCCTTTTGTCCAAGTATGCAGCGTACAAAGCGGCATCCGAGGTAACTCGGTCTCGTCATGTCTTACATCATCATCAGTATACGTATAAGTAGCTATTTCTGTTGAATCAATTTTTGAGCCATCATAATAGTAATAATACATACGATTCAGTCCCGTATCATAATCATCACTATATCCACGGTCCCATATACCACCGAACAAACCAGGATAGTTTCTATTCTTACTATAGCCTGCATAAGCTGAAGGAGAATACACATCCATAACGCCTTCTATTTTCCGTACACCTTTTTCCGTCGCTCTATAAAAAGCAAGTATAGCTATAGCTGGATCCATTATGATTTCCAACCAGTAATTCCGGAACTCCATCATTGGTAATGTCATATAAGGCAATAATCGCACTGGTTCGATCAAATACATCCACATCACTCAAGTAACGTTCGTTCTTTACAAACTCATAAAACTGCTCTTTCCATGTCCCTTTATTGGCACTTGCGTTATTCACCGCTTCTGTAGCTGCCGTTGTTGCAGCTGCTCCCGTTTCTGCTGGTACAGCTTCCGTCTGGGGGTAGTCTCTACAGCCTGTCCGTCTCCATTTGCTTTAGTTCCTTCTCCCGCCTGTTCGGCTACTTCCTCTTGCAGTGCCTGAGCCAGACTTTCCATCTTGCTCTTTTCTTCCGCACTTGCTTCCGCCATATTTTGGACAGTGAAGGTCAATCCCTGTTCTCCTGTATTTTCCGCTACAAGGCAGGAGCGATATTGCTCTTCCGGAAAGCTTTCGCTGATAAATTTGAGTAGAATGCGATAAGCCATTGCCTCCTTTTTCACGGAAAGGATTTCCATATTTTTTACTTCTCCGGTGGAAGGGCTTCCCTGCTCCAGATTTTCTAAAATGCTAAGCAATAGAGAATCCGGAAGACTTTCCAGAAGAATGTCGGAATCATCCCTTCCTTTAAAATCTGTCCTTGCAGGAAGAACAGAGCTTCGTTATAGGATAGCGCTATATTTTTACAGAAGCAGTCACCGGCTGATTCTTACTGCTCTTCGATTCTTTTTGCAGTATTTTCAGAGGAATCAGTAGATTTCTCTGACCTGTTTTCAGGCTTCTGAGCCCCATCCACGGTAGCTTGAGATTCTTCCTCAAACTTGCTGTTTTTTTCCGTTGCTAAGTAGTACATGGGATTGGTTCTTCTTCAGCCCTTCCCAAAGGGTCTTATACTCCCGGGCTGTGGCCTCTTTTCCATGCAATGTAAACTGACCGGAATTGTTTTCCGGACTTTCTGCTTTATTTTCTTCAGAGTTTTCTTTCTTAACATATGCACTGCCTTCTTCAGCAGCTTCCCCGGCATTTTCTCCCATGTCTTCGCTAACATCTTCTCCGCCAAAGGGCTCGTAGTAGTGGCTGGCTACTTCTTCAAAGCTAAGAGGCAGACTGCCGTTATTCAAACGATAAAGCCGTTCCAACATTTGCCCGTCATACTCTTCCCGATAGAGATAAAGCGTTTTTCCCTTGAATTTGAAACAAGGTATAGTTCACTCCACCGCCGGCGAAGACGTCCAGGCTGTCCATAGTGCATAGAGGCTCAAGTTTTCCGCCTGTAAAGCTGTAGACCTGTAAATCCGCCTGACTTACCCTGCTGTCTTCCTTACCGCTGCTTCCTTTTTATGTAAAAGCAGCTCAGGGGTATCGTCACCGAAAATGTCCCAGAGCAGGACCGTTTTTCCCTCTTTGTGCTCTGCTTCTTCCCCTGCCTCCTCTGTTTCCTGCCCGCCGTACTGCAAGACATACGAAGAAATGGCCTCTCCTTTTCTTCCAAATGGGCAAGATAAGAGCCGTAGGCTTTTGCTGTAATCCGAGGAAAAATGCTTTTTCCTCTCCTACCTCCCCGGACTTCCTGTGTAAAAACAGCAAAAAGAAGCAATATTGCCACAAACAACACAAGGAAAGGCAAGTATTGCCTGAGTTTGTAACGACCGCTTCCGGCATTCCCGGTATTTTCGGTGTTGCCAGTATTTCCGGCTTTTTCCGGTATTTTCAGCTTGTCCTGCACTTCCGGCAGCTCCGCCGTTTTCCTGTTGCTCCTGTGAAAAAAATTGGAAGAGTTCATCATTTTCCCCTCTCTTATTCTGAGAAGACCTCATCTATGTGATGCTTACGCATTTCCTCTGTCTTTTTCTGCAATATCTATTTTATCCTACATGCAAGCACGATCCGCCGATAAACTCTCTAAGTATGGAGTTTTGCGGTATGGACTCCGGACTGAGTGCCAGAACATAGTCCAAGAACTTCAAGAGTCGCTTTGCCTCCTGATAATTGGGGCTGTCTTCCGCAATCTGGAACAAAAGAGGTTCCGCGAAAATCTTCAAAAACCGGAAGCTCATAGATTAGTGCGGAATTCACCATCACATCCGCCTTTTTCCTGATAGGGGAAAAATATTCTTGTCTTCTCCTCTTCTTACACTTTTCCATATGGAAATGGTATCCTCTGCAGAATAGCCGCGTGTTCGGTTATCCCGAACCATACGGCGAAGAAGTCTTACATCCGTAGTCGGAATGCGGTTGTGTTCATCGATATTTAAAGGTGTCAGGGCGGAAATATAGATACGATACTTACTGTCCTCCGGAAGGGATGCAGACATCTGATCGTTTAAGCAGTGAATTCCTTCAATGACCAATATATCCTCTTTGCCAAGCGTTAAGTAATCTCCCTTGTATTCCCGTTTTCCGCTAAAGAAATTGTAGCGCGGCAGCTCTACCCTCTTTCCGGACAGAAGCCCGAGCATATCTTCGTTAAATTGTGGAAGGTCAACATTGTCAATGGACTCGAAGTCATAATTACCTTCTTCATCTCTGGGAGCCTGATCTCTACCTCTAAAGTAGTTATCGACCGAAATGGCATGCGGTTTTTTCCCAAGTGCAGAAAGCTGAATACTTAAGCGCTTGGCAAAGCTGGTCTTTCCCGAAGAAGACGGTCCGGCAATTAAAACCAGACGCTTCTTTTTTTCTTTGCAATTTCCATTGCCATATTTCCGATTTGCTTTTCAAAAAAAGCTTCTTGCATGAGAATCAGGGAGTCGGGATCTCCAGAAACAATTTTTTTGATTCAGTGCCCCGATATTTTTTATTCCCACCTCGGTTGCCCACTTGGAAGAGGACTTCTGTACCTGATAGAGCTTATCCATCGGACGAAATTCAGCCAACTCTCCGGGATTATCCTCCTTAGGAAGCAGCAAAATAAAGCCATTTCCATAAGGAAATAAATCAAATTTTGTAATATAGCTTGTATTCAGAAGCATATAGCCGTAGAAATAGTCCTGGAAATTGCCTAAAGAATAGATGTTCACCCTGCTGGTCATACAGGAAGCGGAAGAGCTGTTCCTTGGAATGCATTCCGAGGCGATGAAAAAGCTTTCGTGCCTCTTCGGTCGAAACATTTCTCTTCATTATAGGCATTTCCGCCTTAACATAGTCCTGCATGGTGGATTTCACTTTGGATAGCAATTCCGTCGTAAGCTTCTGCTCTCCGGAAATATAGCCGTAAAATCCGCCGCCAAGTGTGTAATCAATTGTTACATTAAAGTCCTTCACTCCTTTACAGTGATGAAAAAAAGCCTTTAAAAGCATAAAAACAGCGGAACGCTGATAGCTCTGTAAACCGATGCGATTTTGGATTGTTATCCATTCAATCTCGCAGTCCTCTTCCGGCACCTTCTTATGCAGCTCATATATCTTACTTCCCACCTTGGCCAAAAAGTAGAGGGTACTGATTCTGCTCTTGGAAAAAGAGGCACTATGTCCTGAAATCGACTCCCCTTTTCCACTTCGATGCTTTTTCCCTTGGATGTCACCTGCATACTGCACTCCTTTCTATTCCTTTCCGCTTACTATTTTCATTGTATTTCCGTATTTTTATATTGTATAGACATACTATCGGCTAATCTTAGCATATTTTCCCCGGAAATCAGATTTCTTCTTCCACAATCTCTATCTCCGGAAAAATGTCGGCGGATTAAACCGCTCATATAAGGTACAAAGAAATGCTCCAAGCCGTAATGCCCTGCATTGATTAGGCTTAGTCCCTTTTCCATGCTGTCAATTGCATCATGATGCCCGAAATCCCCGCTGATATAGGCATCCACGTCGGAAGGTAGGGAGGGCAAAAAACTTTTTCCGGAACCCGGACAAACTGCAAGCTTCCGGATTTTTCTTCCGCTGTCAAAATACTCGATATAGGGTAGGGGCACATTTTTTTCCTTCACGTATCTTGCAAGATCCGCACAGGAAAGCGCCTTATCCAAATGTGTATAAAAAGCCGATTCCTGCTCTTCTCCATCCGTCGTGGATGGTACAGCCTCCATAACGCCCTCTTTTCTTCCATTCAAGTGTTTCCGCAACAAGATCCGCCATTCCTCTTTTTACACTGTCAAAGTTCGTGTGCATAGAAAAACCGATATCCCATTCTCAATCAGAGAAATGATTTTATTTCCCTGCAAATCCTCCCCCTGTCACAGCCTTTTATCCCTTTAAAAAAATAAAGGGTGGTGACTAAGAATAAAAATCACAGCCTTCTTCTATTGCTTTTTCACAGCAAAACTGTCTACGTCAAGACAGAGATAAACTCTTCTTACTTCGCCCTCTCTCTTTCCAAGGAGAAGGCCTACATTGTCCCAATCTTCTGCAAGATTTTTCGGAGCAAGTTCCTCTAAAAATTGGATCAATCCCTCTTTTTGCATTTTCCTCCCTCTATATATCCGATTCAAGTCTTATTCCGTGGTGTTCTGTAATACAGTAAAGCCTTATTAACCAGCTCCAACTTCTCTTTGACTTCTTTTTATCTGTTTCTTTTCCAATATCTCCTTATATTGCTTCTCTTCCTTTTCCAGCATTCGCTTTAGTACCGGATCTTTCTCTTGTAAAGGAAGCCAGCCATATTCCCACTCTTCAGCCGTTCTACAGAACTTCTTTTTGTCTTCCTTTCGGTTCGTTTTCCCGTTCTTCTTGTTTTTCTTCCTGTTCTATTTCTTGACTTTCAGGAGATTGTTTTTTTCCTTGCAAGAAAAAAAGTCTGTAAAATTTTTCCTCCTTCTTCCAGATATTCTTCCTTTACAATCTCCATTCTGTCGAAAAGAAAACGACGAAAATTTGCAAAGTCGGATTGAGGAGAAAGTACGGCAAGAGAAAACTCCTCTATTCGTTTTCCAAGGATTTCCATCATCAGGGGACCGCCCATGCCGGAAATCAGGACAGATTCTGCCTCAAACGACTTTATGGGTTCTAAGCCGTCTCCGAGTCTACATTCTATTCTGTCCGTAAGACCTTCACGCAAAATATTTTTTTCTTAGCACTTTCCAGTGGAGCTTGTCCTATATCGCAGGCAATGATTTTCTCCGCCTTTCCGGCCTTTGCAAGAAGAATGGAAGTGTAGCCATGATCACACCCGATATCTGCGACAGAACGCGCTCCCGGAAACAGCTCCACCAGTTTTTCTATTCGTTTACTCAAAGCTCCTCCGTATACTCTGCTCTATTTTTATTCCTTGCTCTATTCTTTCTGTTCATCCGGTTTTTTGATCGCTTTTTAGACGCTTTAAAAACCGTTCTTTGACTATAACGAAAAATGCTCCCACCTATCCCGTTCTTTAAAGCAATGGGATAAGCCTTCCGCATCCGTTACTTCCTTTATTTTCTCTTCTATCTTCTGCAATTTTAACTGGCGAATATAATCGGATAAAAGTTTTTTTTCCTCATCCTTTTCCAAATCCATGTGATACAAGTCTCCATGATACAGTTTCACAAGCTTTTGGTATTTTTCTTCTTCATTTTGATAGCTGTCCAAAATTGCCTTTTGCGGAAAGCCCGGATAAAAAGCTTAAGATAGATTTCCTTTGCAAAGTCTCCTTGAAAATCTACTTCTTCTATATATTTTTTTGCCAAATCGACAAATTCATTTCTTTGCATCAAAACGGAAAGAAATTCTTCTTCTAACGGAGAATTCCATCTTTCTTCCCTCTTTTTTTCCTGTCTACCCGCATTTTTCCGTAAGCCAAAGGAAAGTTGCGTCTTTTCTTCTTCTTTATCCACAAGGTGTTGCAGATTTTCCGCCTTCAAGAGTTGTTCCCTCGCAACTGCCTTCAAATAATTCTCCCGTTCTACCGGGTCGGAAAAACTTGTTCTTAAAAGCTCGGCAATGCTTTCCATGTATTTCTGCATTCCTGCGGGATCATGGAGGTCAAACTCGGTCTTCTTCTCTTCCACTTCCCAAAGAAAGGCATTCTTTGCTTTCCTCAATTCGCTTTTTCAAAGGCTTCCTTCCTTCCGCCTTTAAAAACTCATCCGGATCCTTATAGGGACTTAAGCGAATAACCTTCCCCTCCAATTTCTTTTCCCGCAAAATAGAAATCGCTCTTTTACAGGCCTTTTTTCCCGCGCCGTCACTATCAAAGCAAAGGTAGATAAGGGAATTAAAGCGTTTCATAAGATCCGCTTGCTGTTCCGTGAAAAGCCGTTCCAAGAGCTGCCACTGCCTCCGAAAATCCCCATTGATGCAAGGAAATCACATCCATATAGCCTTCGCAGAGAATAAAATAATTTGCTCTGGATTTTCTCGAAAAATTAAGGGCAAAAAGGTTTCTGGACTTATCGAAAAGCTTGGTTTCCGGAGAGTTTAAATACTTGGGTTCCCCGTCTCCCATCACTCTTCCTCCGAATCCGATAACCCGATTATGTAAATCCATAATAGGGAAAAATCAAACGATTGAAGAATTTATCGTAGACTCCATTTTCCTTAAAAGCTGAATAAACCCGATTCCTGTAAAACCCGGTCCTTAAAGCCCAAGGACTTACAATATTGATAGAGACTGTCTCTTTCCTTTCCGGCATAACCTAAGCCAAAGTGCGTAATACTTTCACCGCTCAGCTTTCTTTTTGCGCAATAAGCAAGTCCCTGCTTACCTTTTTCACTGCGAAGTTGCTTTACATAAAACAGTGCCGCCTGCTTATTAATCTCCAGTATCTTGTAGCGAAGATCCTCTTCGCCCTTATCTCTTTTTCTTCCTTCGGAAGCGTAACATTAGCTCGCTCTGCAAGCTCCTCTAGCGCCTCCACAAAGCTTAGGGTTCTCATATTCCATCAGAAAGCGAATACTGTCTCCCGCCTTGCCGCAACCGAAGCAGTAGAAAATTTGCTTTCCGGGAGAGACGGAAAAGGAAGCCGTTTTTTCTCCATGGAAAGGGCAGAGACCGAAGTAGCTCGAGCCCTTTTTTTCTTTTAGATGAACATATTGTCCAACTAAGTCTACTATATCCGTTTTTTGACGAACTTCCTCGACAATATCCTCTCCGTAATACATGAATGCTCCTTCAAAAGCTATACCAAGTTCCAACCGCAAAAGCCTATTTTTCTTATGCGTAAAAGATCAATTTATTCTCTTAACTTAGTCTTTCGCCCATGCCTTCGGGACATAATACTCCATAAACTTATGATTGCAATATTCATCCGTCATACCGGAAATATAGTCACAAACCACCCTTTCCAAGTGTTCTTTTTCGGAAATACTCTTGTCCTCTAAGCTCCTTTCATACAAAAATCGGAACTCCTCTGTCAGCTTCTCCGGATGCTCCATATAAAAAGTAAAGAGAAGACTAAGCATTCCCTCTACCTTCCACTCCTCTTCTTTTGCCTCGCTTTTCTTATAAACATGGCTGAACATCCATTTACGAAGCCCCTGCATGGCCTCACCCACGGCCGAATCCATACACAGACTTTCTTTCCCGATAGAAGAAAAGATAACGGAACGAATCAAAGTATCTATCCTCTCTTTTACGCTTCTGCCAAGAACGGAACGGAACTCTTCCGGCAAATCTTCTTCTGTGATAATTCCGCCTCTGATACTGTCATCCACATCGTGGTTTAAGTAAGCTATTTTATCAGCAAGACGAACCGCCTGCGCTTCCAAAGTCTTAGGATGCCCGGAGCTTCTATGATTTAAAATTCCGTCTCGCACTTCCTTTGATAAGTTGAGTCCTCTACCGTTTTTTTCTAAAACTTCAACAACACGGATACTCTGTTCCACATGAGAAAAACCAAAAGAACAAATCTTATTCAAGGCTCTTTCTCCCGCATGGCCGTAAGGTGTATGCCCGAGGTCATGCCCGAGGGCAATCGCCTCCGTCAAATCTTCATTTAAACGAAGAGCTTTCGCAATGCTTCTCGCAATCTGACTCACTTCCAGAGTATGGGTGAGTCTTGTTCTATAGTGGTCTCCCTCCGGTTGGATAAAAACCTGTGTCTTATGCTTTAGGCGGCGGAAGGCCTTGGAATGGAGTATCCTGTCCCGGTCTCTTTGGAAAATGGTACGAATATCATCCTCCTCTTCCGGAAAATCCCGCCCTAAAGAATTCATGCTTAAAAAAGCATAAGGGGAGAGTGTATTCTTCTCCAATTCCTCCATTTCTTCCCGTATCGTCATAAGACTCCTATCCTATTTTTTTATAAAAACAATTTCTTTTCTAAAGAACTGTTTTACGAAAATAAACTGTCAAACACGAATTACATGAAAAACCTACAATATCATCTTCAAGCCTGAATTAAAATAATCCCTGTAAAAAGTAATATCAGAATCAAAAATCGGTAATACAAAAAACGAAATACGGTTTTTAAAGCCTTCGACATCTTGATGCCTTCTCCCTTATTGCACTCTTCAATATACTTATCAAATCCGAAGCCCCACTTACTTACACAGAAAAGGAGGTAAATAAAGGGATCCGATGGGGAGAATCAGATTACTTACAATAAAGTCTTCGGAATCAAGAACATCTCTTCCGCCGATAAGCTTTAAGTCCTGCCATAAATTATACCCTAAAATACAGGGAATGCTCATTACAAATATAAAAATACAGTTGATAATCACCGCTTTTTTTCTATCCCAATGGAAATTATCAATACTGGTGGAAATCAAGTTCTCAAAAACCGCAATAACCGTGGAGAAGCTCGCAAAGGTCATAAAGAGGAAGAAAAGAGCTCCCCAAATTCTGCCAAACTGCATATGCATGAAAACTTTCGGTAAGGTAAAGAAGATAAGGGGTGGACCTGCATTTGGCTCTACACCGAAACTAAAACAAGCCGGGAAAATAATGAGTCCTGCAATAATTGCTACAAAGGTATCCAATGCACAAATCTTCACTCCTTCACTAACCAAGGTGTATTCATCAGACATATAGGAGCCGAATATCTCCATTGCCGCAACCCCGAGTGACAGGGTAAAAAATGCCTGATTCATTGCCGCAGAAATCACATGATATAAACCGATTTCCTTTACCTTCTCCACATTCGGAAGAAGATAGAACTTTGCCCCCTCCACAGCACCGGGTAAAAGCAGACTATGTACGGCAAGGAGTACTATCAGGATAAATAAAGCGCTCATCATCACGGTGGTTACCTTCTCTAGTCCCTTCTGTAAGCCCAAAGAGCAAATCATAAAACCGCCGATAACCGTAATACCCATACATAGCGTCATTTCTTCCGGACGACTGAGCATAGCCGCGAAGATTCCTTCTACCTGACTCGGCTCAATATTTTCAAAGCTCTTAAACAAGAATTTAAAGAAATAAGAAAGCATCCAGCCTGAAACCGTTGTGTAGTACATCATCAAAAGATAGCAACCGAAAATACAAACATAGCCGTGAATATGCCACTTTGTACCTTCCGGCTCCAGCTTTTTATACGCTTTTTACCACAGATTTTTCTGCTGGCTCTTCCTACTGCAAGCTCCATAGTAAGAATAGGAAGCCCCATCATCAGGAGAAATAAGAGATAAAGAGGACAAAAATTCCTCCTCCATTTTGTCCCACAAGATACGGAAACTTCCATACATTTCCGATTCCGATTGCGCAGCCGGCACTCACTAAGATAAAGCCGAGTCTGGACTTAAAATTCTCTCTTCCCATAAATCCCTTTACTTCCCTTCCTAAAAATGATTTCATAGACTTTCTTAAAAAGCTGTTCAAGTAAAATCAACAATATTCAGCACTCCGGGATAGCAGAATCAGCTCTTAGATAGAAACACTCAGCCCGTAAGTACAGAACTTGTAATAAAAAAACAGGAGATGTCATACATCTCCTGTTTTTCGAAAGTCGATGCGACTGGATTCGAACCAGCGACCTCTGCGTCCCGAACGCAGCGCTCTACCAAGCTGAGCCACGCATCGCTATTGGATAGATCAAACGAAAGAAACCGGGTTCGTAATCTATTCTATATCCGGAATAGCATTAAAACAATTGTATTCCCTGACTAGTGAGCTCATAAGCTCACTAGTCAAGGATTATAATCTTTCTCTGCACTCCTGTCAATCAATAATTTTTCACTATTCTACTGACTCCTGCTGTGCAACTGTATCTGCCTGTGGTAGAGCCTTTGCTAAAGCATCTCTATTAGACTGCACAATACTTCTGGAATCCGTAAGAGAAGACTTTAGTTCATTTAAATGTCCTGTTGCGGTATCCAAAGAGCGAGATATAATGGTCTCTAAGCTTGCCAGCATCTCATCCGTATAGCGAATTGCATTGCCTCTAATCTGATCAGCGTCTGCAACGGCATTGTTCACGATGATATCCGCCTGATTCTGCGCATCCTGTACCAAAGCATTTGCCTTTGCATAAGCCTGCTGCATAATTTCATTGTCAGAAAGCATTTCTTCCGTCTGAACCTTGGCTTCCGTAATCAAAGTCTCTGCCTGGGACTTCGCATCAGCTAAGATTGCATCCTGCTGAGAAATAATCTTCTGGTACTTCTTAATCTCCTCCGGCACCCTAAGACGAAGCTCGACAAGAAGCTCTTCCATCTCTTCCTTATTAACTATGATTTTTACTATTAGACAAAGGCTGAAACTTACAGCTGTCAATATACTCCTCAATTTCCCCTATCAATTGCTCTATTCTGCTCATACTACCTCCGTCTATTCATAACCGAATTTTTTTCTTCATGGCTGTTTCCACCGATTGAGGGAACAAAAAGCCGATATATCTCCATTAAAAGAAGCTATTTCCTTCACTGTACTGGAACTTAAATAAGAATACTTTAGATTTGTAGCCAAAAAAACAAAGTGTCAATATCTTGTGCAATCACCTTATTGGTCTGTGCGAGCTGTAACTCATACTCAAAGTCGGTAACAGCACGAAGACCACGAACAATCATCGTAGCACCGACCTTTTTTGCGTAATCCACTGTCAAACCGCTAAAGGAATGCACCTCCACATTCGGATACTCTGAAATTAACTCGTTAATCATTCTAACACGGTCCTCCGTAGAAAAACAACGGGGTCTTATTATTATTGATAAGCACTCCAATGATTAATTTATCCACCATTTTCGCACTTCTGGATATCACGTCTAAATGTCCAAAGGTAACCGGATCGAAGGATCCGGGATAAATGGCTATCTTCATTTTCCCTCCTACATTCTTTACAAATAATTCTTTCCTTAGGCAAACTGCTTGCCATACCTTACTTGCTTACCATACCTTACTTCTAAAAACTATTTTCCGTTACTTTTCGTTCTCCTGTCTAATTAAACGCAGAAAAACATGCTTATTGGACTTATAGGTCTTTTCTCTTAGGATAGTATATCCCTCTTCTTCCATAGCGGAAAAGTCTTCCTCGAGGCCTGCTTCCACTACAAAGATGGTATTCTCATCCACGAAGGGCTTATCCTTTAAACGAAGCAAAGCCTTTTCCGCAAGCTCCCGTCCATATGGCGGATCCATGAAGACCAACCCGAAATGATAGTCCTTTCGCAAAAGACTGTTGATTGCTCCGTTATAATCTCCGGGAAGTACCAAAGCCTGTTCTTTAAAATGTGCCTTCTCCAGATTTTCCTCAATACAGAGAACAGCTTGCCTTGCTGCATCGCAAAAAACCGCCCTCTTTGGCACCTCTGGAAAGAGCCTCTATCCCCAAAGCACCGCTTCCCGCAAAAAGATCCAGTACATCCTGCCCCTCAAGATCAAACTGTAGAATATTAAAAAGGGTTTTCCTTTTATCCGATCCTGGGTCGGCCTTGTATCCAAACCGTCCGGCGTTTTTTTAAATTAATTCTTCTAGCTGTTCCTGCAATCACTCTCATTTCTTTCTCTCCATTTCCCTATGTATTAAAAGCAAATTAAAGAAGACTTTGTAAATAGCTGAAACTTATTTTTTTAAGCTATTCCTTATTTATTAATAGATAAGCTATTGTATTACTATGTTTCTCCAGGATGCATTACAATGTTTCTCTATGATTCCATTACGGTGTATCTGTCGTTATCATTTTGAAAAAAATTCTTCTTGCACTTTCGGATGCTTTTTTTCAGTTCCGGATCCGCTTTCAGCATTTGCATCGCTTCTTCTCTTGCTATGCGAAAGAGCTCTTCATCAAGAATCGGATCCGCCATAGAAAACTGCAATTCTCCGGATTGCCTCTCCAAAGAACAAATCTCCCGGTCCCCGGAGGCGGAGGTCTTCTTTCGCAATGGCAAAGCCGTCATTGCTGTTCTTCATAATTTCCAATCGTTCCCGTGATTTTTCATCGTCCTTTCGATCCAGAAAAAAATACAGTAACTTTGCAAAGCGGAACGCCCTACTCTTCCCCTAAGCTGATGTAACTGCGCAAGGCCGAAGCGCTCTGCATTTTCAATAAGCATCACTGTAGCGTTGGCAACGTCCACACCGACTTCCACAACGGTCGTAGAGAGTAAAATCTCCGTTTCTCCCTTTTGAAAGCTGCCATTACGGCTTCCTTCTCTTCGCTCTTCAACTTTCCATGCAGGACTCCGATTCGAACTGTCTCCGGAAAAAACTTCCGTAGGACTTTTTCTATAGGAAAGAACCGCTTCTACCGGAAGGCTCTCATTTTCCTCTATCATAGGACAAATCACATAGGCCTGTCTCCCTTTTTTTATCTCCTCTAAAATAAAAGAAAAAGCCTTTTGTTGTTCCTCTTTGTGAATGAGTGCATTTTTAATCGGAAGTCTGTCTGCCGGCTTTTCTTTCAGTACGGAAAGCGGCAGGCTCCCGTATAAAAAGCTAGCAAGGCTCCTCGGAATGGGAGTTGCAGAAAGAAAGAGCGTATGCGGGCAGTTTCCCTTTTTTTCCAGTTTCAGTCTTTCCTTTACACCGAAACGATGTTGTTCATCAATGACAATACTCTCCAGCTGAGAAAAGCTTAAACCCTCTTGAATCAAGGACTGTGTCCCGAATACGGCGAGAATTTCTCCTTTCGCTACCCCTTTTATAGATCTCCCTCTTCTCCTTTTTGGCTAGTGCTACCAAGAAGTAGAGCGATTCTATCGGGAAAGAGCTTTAAAAGCATTTTCGTAATGCTGTCTCGCGAGAATTTCAGTCGGTGCCATAAAAAGCCGCTTGCTTTCCCCTGTTTATCGTAAGATATATCAGGTAAAAGGCAATGACGGTCTTTCCGGATCCCACATCCCCCTCTATAAAACGATAGATTCTTTGCTTTCTAAGAAGCTCCATATTCATTTCCAAAATGCAATCCTTTTGGGATGCCGTTAGGCTAAACGGAAAATACGAAAAAAAATTCTTTTCTTCCCCTTCCTCGTAGAGAGAGAACTCCTTCTCCGCCTTATATTCCTTCTCTTCCTTTTCCAGATAGAGAGAGTAAAAAGAGCTCTTCAAAGGCAAGCCTTTTTCCGTCCCTTCTCCCTCTCCTGAAAATTTTTCCGGAAAATGCAGGAGTCTTAAGCTTTCTTTTTTTATCCGGAAGAGAAAGACGCTCTAACTCTACCTCTGAAAAAAACATCGGAACAAGCAAAGTCTTCCTTAAAGAGCTCTGCAATAGCTCTTCTTCGAATATAGTTCTTGATCCCTTTTGCAGAAGAATAAACCGCTTCTAAAAGCTTTCTCTTTTCCCGATAGTCCTCTATAGAAAAATACTTGGGCTGCTGCAGATAGTATCTTCCCTGAAATTCTTTCACCTGACCGTAAAAAACTAAGTGCATCCCCTTTTTCAATGTCTTTCGGATATATGGGGCATGAAAAAATTGTAAAGTGATTTCTCCGCTGCTGTCAAAAGCCCGGGCAAGGAGGATTTCCTTTGCCGTCCCCGGTCTCCCCCGAAAATCCTCTTGTAAGACAGCCGAAAAAGCCATCCATTCCTTTTCCCGGGCATCCGCTATGTAAGAAACGGGAGGATAGTCTATATAGCTTATCGGGAATCCATTTAGAAGCTCTTCCTTTGTGTAGATTCCGGCCTTATGAAAATAGAGCAGTAGTTTTCTCTCCTACTCCCTTTATTTTTTCAATTCCGTCACTTAGCATAGCTCTTTCCCATAAAAAAAGGGCTATGAAAGAAGTGAGTTCTATTCTTATCCCTTCTCTTCATAGCCCTAAACAATATTTCAATTCATCTGAAACAAAGAACTCGGCTTCTTAAATTTGTAAAATGAATCTTTCTTGCCTGTATTTCTCGAAAATCAGCTTTAATTCTCCATTATTCCAATGATAAGAGATAATAGTAAACTGCCTGACCACCATTTTGCAGCTCTATTTCTAAATCCGGATTGTCCTTTTTGAATTTCAGATACAAGTGCTTCCGCATCCTCTGCCTTCACATCTTCTCCATAGTACAAACTAAGGATTTCTCCTTCTCCCATCTTCGGAAGTGCTTCCCTTACCGCAGATAAAAATATCTTTTTCAGCAGAAAGAGCCCATTATCTCCCAGGAAAAGGATATCTCCGGAGTGAATTTCTCTGCCGTCAATGGTAGTATCTCGTACCGCGTAAGTAATTTCACCGGAGGAAACTGCTTTTAAACTCTCTGTCATATTCTCCGTATTTTCTTCCGGACTCGCTTCTTCCTGGAAAGCAATCAAAGCGGAAATTCCTTGTGGAATCGTTGTACTGCGAAGTACGGTTATCAGCTGATCCTCCAAAATGCTGCATACCTGCTCAGCGGCAAGAATGATATTTTTATTATTCGGTAAAATGTAAATATGCTCGGCATTAATCTTCTCTACCGCATTGACCAAATCCTCAGTAGACGGATTCATGCTCTGCCCGCCGGAAACCACTTGATCTACCCCAAGATCACGGAAAAATATTTCCCAGTCCCTCTCCTGAGCAAACCGCCACAAATCCGAAAGCCTTCTTTTCTGCAGGCTTTTTCTTCCTCCTCCAGCTTATCCATCGCCGCAATACGGGAAGCATCTTCGATCAAAAAGCTCGTGATGCTCTAAGCGCATATTGTCTACCTTCATCTTGGAAAGATACCCCATAGATAGACCTTTTTCAAACGCATCACCGGGATGATTCGTATGCACATGGACCTTAATCATCTCTTCATCGGAGAAGCAGACAATAGAATCGCCGATTCCGGTCAGGTAAGTTCGAAGCGCATCCACCTCTTCATCCGTGAAGGCATGGTCTCCATTGACCATAAATTCCGTACAATAACCGAAGCGAATGTCTGCGGTGGAAATCTCTCCCCTGTTCTTTCTTTCTCCAACCAGTGCAGATACCGCTCCACTCTCCTTCAGCTCTAAGTCGAGAACAATCTTCTCTCCTCTAAGAGAACGAAGTGCCCCATCCATAACAGCCATAAGGCCTGCTCCGCCGGAGTCTACTACACCGGCTTCCTTTAATACAGGAAGGAGATCCGGAGTATGCTCTAAAACCTCTTCTCCGTGCGCATATACTTTCTCCAGTAGCGGAAGGATCTCTTCTTCAGTCAGAGACAGCTCCATGATTTTATCCGCCATCCCCTTTGCTACAGTAAGTATCGTTCCTTCCTTCGGCTTCATAACCGCCTTATAAGCAGTCTCCACTCCCCTTTGGAAGGCCTTTGCCAAAACCAGGCTATCTACTTCCTTCGCTTCAGACAATTCTTTGGTAAAACCACGAATAAGCTGAGATAAAATAACACCGGAATTTCCCCTTGCTCCTCTTAAAGAACCGCTTGACATCGCTTTACAGATGTCTTTAATGCTCCCTCCCTCTATTGCAGCAACTTCTTTTGCCGCAGAAAGAATGGTCATGGTCATATTGGTTCCCGTATCACCGTCCGGCACAGGGAATACATTTAATTCATTTATCAAATCTTTTTTTGCATTGAGCTGATTGGCTCCGGCTAAAAAATGCCTTCTTCAGCTCCTTTTGCACTAAGCACTTTACCCACAGGGTCGTCCCTCCTATCAGTCAATAATGCGTACGCCTTCTACATACACATTGATGCGATCTACTTCCATACCGGTAAACCGGGAAATCCGATACTCTACACTGTCCACCAGATTTTCCGCAACGGCTTTAATGCTTACGCCGTAGGATATAATAACATGAAAATCCAAACTGATTCTATTTTCTTTAATCCTTACATCAATTCCCTTATGATAACTTTCTTTCCGAAGTAAATGGGCTAGACCTTTACCACTCATAGGTACTGCAGCCATCCCGACAATACCGAAGCAAGAAACAGCAGCATTTGCTGCATATTCAGCAATGACTCTCTCGGAAATCTCGACTTCTCCAAAGTGTGATGGAATCTTTCCTTTCATAGTCCGTCCTCCAATTCTTGATAAGTAAAGAAAAAGAATTCTCGATAGTTCGAGAATTCTTCTTTAGTATACTCCATTTTCTTTTTATATGAAAAGAGATTAAAAAAATTTCCGCCTTTTTTTCCACTAACTTATCTAAGCTCGCTTCTTTTCGTCTCTTTACCCGATTTTTCTCCTTCCAAATTAATAGTTTCGATTCTTCTCCAGGACATAAGAAGCTGCCCCAAAACAAAGAAGGGAAATAAGAGACAGCACCAGCACTTGAAGGTACATGGACCAATCAGCACTGATTCCAAATATATTCCTTATGGAATCCACAAAAATCAGTCACACCGAGAGTATATTTACCGCAAGAATTAAAAATATAATAATCGTAAGGATAAATGCCAGCATTTTCCCCCGGAAGAAACTCGCCTGTACCGTCACGCAAAGTACGGCAAGACAGCACATATAAATCCAAACTCCGACATAGAACGATCCAATGGAAATCATAAATTGAACAAAATTTCCCCAACTTATTTTCTACGGTCAAACCCCAAATCATATCGAAGGTATGGGAGAAACCGTCTATATCGACACTAAAATAAAAAAAGATCGAATAAAAACAGAAAATACAAAAATAAGCCAATGCAGATTGAGCTGATAAGACTCTCAACAATCTTCGCCAAAAGAAACTGATAACTGGGTCTTGGCAGCATATACAACATATAACCTTGGTTCGTACTTAAGTCTTTACTCAGACTCACCATACTGGAAAGTCCAAACAATAAAAAAATACGACAAAGCTAAAAAAATATAAGGAACATTCCGGAGAGTCCCATAACAAAAAATATTGCCACTAATACTTCCAAACAGCAATAAAACTTCAAAAATCAAGAGTAAAGCCACAGATACAAGCTTAATCGGCATAGTTTTTTTCATTTCGTAACGAATTAAAGTTAACATATTACTCCCCTACCCTTCCCAACAATTCTCTATATCGATCGGTGATGGACATCCCGCGACTACTCCGTAATGCTTCAACATCTTCCATAGCAAGCAGTCTTCCTTCATTAAAGAAAAGCGCAAAGTTTACATAGGATTCCACCTCTTCCACTAGATGGCTGGATAATATAATTGTGCGATTATCCGACATCACTTCCAAAATCATCTTTTTCGATTTCTTCTCTTGCAAGCAAATCCACACCGTTAAAAGGCTCATCCAATATCAGAATCTTTGCTTCCCTTGCCAGGGTTGCCGCCACTCTTACCTTTTTATCCATTCCCGAAGAGAGCACCTTAAAAGGAGTTCGAAAGGGAATCTTCATTCTCTCGACCCATGATTTATATCTGATTTCATCAAAATCTTTAAAAAAGGTCTTATAATACTCCCCGAATTCCCCTACTGTCATGAAAGGATAGGCATGCGTCTCAGTAGGAAGATAGGCTACATCCGCCCTGCTTTTTATGGAAAGGGCTTTCCCATCTAAAAGAAGTTCTCCTTCACTCTGCTTTGTTAAACTTGCTATTATTTTCATGAAAGTGGTTTTTCCCGAACCGTTGGGTCCAAGAAAAAGCGTATATTTTCCCGTCTCCCATCTCTACATTGACATGGTCCAAAGCTGTTCTTCCATTATATTTTTTCGATAAATTACTAGCTTGAAGCATCTAACTCCTCCTCTAAATATTTCCTTAACTGCTCCTTCGAAACGGATAAATCCTTCATTCTTTGAAGAAACTCCCTACTATACTCTTTGGCAAGGTGTATTCTTTCCGTTTTTAATCTCTCTTCCTCTTCCGTCACAAAGGGTTCCCATCCCCTCTTGGTGTAACAAAGTCCCTTATGCTCCAGTTCCTGGTATACTCTTTGGGCTGTATTGGGATTGATTTTATAGACTAGCGCAAGTTCTCTTCCCGAAGGCATCTTCGATCCCGGAGATAGTTTTCCGTTTAGCATATCTTTTTATGATATCCATCTCCACTTGCTGGTAAATCGGAAGAGGGGTTTTGTATTGCATTTTGCCTCCTTTCAGCGAATGTTTTTCGCTACATATTTCCTATATTTCAACTAGTGAATATGATTTTCTTACTTAACTAGTGAACTACTTAAATAGTACACTAGCAGTCTAATGCTGTCAAGACTTAGATTTTGAAATTTTTTTACAGAAAGAGATTCCATCTTATTTTTTTTAAGCACAAAAAGATACTGTCCTACGACAATATCTTTCTAATCTTTCATTATTCAGTAACGCCTGCAACAGCACGCTCAACTTTTTCCGGAACGCAGGCAGGAAGTACAGACGTACATCTTCTTTTGTACCGCCATCTACCTTCACTCTAACTGACTTCACATTTGCTTTCCACATCTTGTTCGATCTTCTATGTGAATGGCTTTACTTGAATACCGAAATGTACTGCCTTCTCGCAAATAGCACACTTAGCCATGATTGCACCTCCCTCTTTTAAAAATCCACTGCTTTACAGCGACTATAGTACTATAGCAAAAATGATTTTAGATTGCAAGTAAAATTTATTCCCGGAAATCCTACATTTTTACTCCTCAAAATCCGATAAATCCAAATCAATCACATCATCCGCTTCTTCCATTTCCAAACCCGCGTTTTTCATTTCCGGAAAGTACGGTATATTTCTTAATCTCTTTCTCTTTTTATCCTTTTCCACTAAGGAATTTAAGGCATCCTGCCCCTTTTTGTTCAGCAGATTCACTTACCTTATTTCCTCCGGTTATCTTATCTATCGCCTCCGGAATCATATCAATAATCTTGGATAAAGCGTCTTCATTCTTTACCCGAATTAGTTTTTGTTCTTCCATTTTGAATGACCAGCATCGCCGCAGGTGTAATCCTGAATTCATTGCCCCGGCTCCGCCATCTCCTTTTTTAGTGTTCTCCTTTACAAAAGCACCGCTTGCCATTCCGCAGCTTACCTCCATAAGCGGCACCAAAACGGTATCTCCCAGCTTAATAGGCTCTCCTACCACCGTTTTGGATTGGATAAAACCATCCATCCCCTGAAACAGCTCTTGTATGAGTTCTTTTGTATTGTTATTTGCCATGCTTACCCCCCTTGAGGACCAATCTGCGAAACGCCCTGTTTCTTAAAAGACGAATCAGTAGAATCAATAGATGAATAAGACGAATCTTTCCTTCTATACAAATATCTCCATAATAATAACTGTCTCCGAACTCCGGCACAAGAGTAATTTTATCCTGAATGAAAGGATAAACCAGTGCAACCCCTTCTAACACCTGCCCCATAGTAGCAGGATCTTCTATAGAAAAATATATACTCCCTTTTGCTTTCCGAATTCGACAGGTCTTTAAAAAACGAAGTCCTTCCATCAGAACAAACGCAATCATTTCCCGCGTTTCATCTTTACCAAGCTCCTTTAATAAAGCCTGTATTTCCTTCAAACTCCGAACTTTATCTCGAAAAAAATCAATCCATTTATTTATTGTATCCCTCATTCTTCTCCTCCCTCTAATAGCGTGAAGAAAAGAATTTTCCCTCTATATCTCAGCTTTCCCTCTTTATATTCTCCTGAAAAGTGTACCCCGGGAAAGCGCAGATGAAAGTCTCCCTCCGGTCTCTCCGCTTCTTTCTCTTTACTGCCTTTAAGCTTGTAACGAAATGGGAAAAACAAAAGAAAAAGAAGAAGCAAAAACAAGAACAGGAGAAGAACAGCTACTGCAATCAACACATACTTGAGAACTGTCAAGATCAGCAACATATCCCTTCTCCTTTTAGACTCTCTTCCACCATGCAGGCTACCAGTTTAAGAGCATCTTTATACCCATAGGCTATCCCTAAAATCTCATCCTCTTTTCTGGGGAAATTGCTGATTTTTAGCATAGAAGACGGATAAAACTCATATAGATTCTTTCCATATCCGCTATAGACGATATAGCACATCGGTACTATATGACCCTCCCTAAGATTCTGCATCAGATATGGAATATATTCTTTTGCCCTGGCACCGAAGCGCATTTTTGATAAACGCATTATTTTTTTGTCCAAAAAGATAGTCTCTAACCATAACAAAGAGCAGCACCGCAAAGCCTGTTCCCGTACTTCTTTTCTATTTCCGCCAAAGTGGAACTCTTCCACCTTTGTTTTTCCTCCGGCACAAACCGCAATATAAATTAAACCAACCTCTTTCCCTTCCAAGGCAGTAGGTCCTGCATTTCCTGTAATCGCCACGGCGATATCCGCCTCCGATTCCATCATGGCACCAATAGCCATCTCTTTTGCCGTAGCAGAGGACACGGCACCCTCTTTTTCGAAGGGAGTTCCTTCTTTACAGAAAGAAGTTTTCTCTTGGACTTATTGGAATAAGTTACATATCCCACCTTAAAAGCAATCCGAAGCCCCTTCAACAGAAGTTATCGCTGCGGAAATCAGTCCTCCGGTAATGCTTTCAGCCGTCGTAATCGTTTTCTTCAAAGATTTTAGTATGCTGACAAGCTGCTCTTCAATTAGCGCATCCTCTGAGTAATTGATTTCTTTTTTCTTATCTCCCATCAAAAGCCTCCTTCTTCTAAAACGGAACGGTTCTTATATAAGTAATCGATCAGGGAAATGATTGTAAGTGCCAATGACAGATAAACAAATCCTGTCGTCACAAGATTAAGTGCAGGAATTTGCAGAATAAGCAAAAATAATCATCACCATCTGGCTCACTGTTTTAAATTTCCCAAAAATAAGATGCGGCAATTACAACATTTTTGCTCTACCGCAATCAAACGAAATCCGGAAATAATAAATTCTCTGGAAATTAGAATAATGACGTACCAAGCAGGAAGATAGGAAAGCGGAATCATACAGATCATGGCGGCACAAACCAAAAAGCTTATCAGCCAAGGGATCCATGAACTTTCCGAAATTGGTCACCAGATTCCTCTTCCTTGCAATATATCCGTCTAAAAAATCGGTAAAGGAAGCAATGCAGAAAACAGCACAAGCTATCCAACGAAAGAGAAGCTCATTTTCTGCCGGAAAAAGCATAAAAAACACATAGACGGGAACCATCAAGGCTCTAAGTATTGTCAGTTTATTGGGAAGATTCACAATATTCTCCTATTAAATCATACCCTTCCGTGTCTATGATTCTCACACAGACAAAGTCTCCTACAGCTCTTTCCTCTCCCTTCAGGTAGATAAAGCTGTCGATATCGGGATTATCCATATAGCTTCGAAGAACCAAGCGAGATTCTTCCTCATCAAAACCTACTACAAGAGCCTTTAAGACTCTGCCCTTCTGCTCTTCCGCCTTATGGAAAGCAATTTCCTGCTGTAACTCCATAATACGAGAAAGCCTTTTGTTCTTTACACTTTCCGGAACTTGATTGTCCATGGTTGCCGCATAGGTTCCTTCTTCTTGAGAATATGGAAATACCCCCAAACGGTCAAAGCGCTCTTCTCTGATAAAAGAAAGCACATCCTCCAGGTCTTCTTCCGTTTCACCCGGGAAGCCGGTAATTAAAAGTCGTTCTTAAGCAAATGTCCGGAATCTCTCTCCTTAGTAAAGCAATCTTCTCCTTTAATTCCGCTCTTCTGGTTTTTCTATTCATCGCTTTTTAAAAATTCGGTCGGAAGAATGCTGTATAGGCAAGTCCAGATAATGACAAACTTTCGGATTATCCCGGATTTCCTCAATAAGAGGAAGTTCGATTTCTTCCGGATAACAATATAGAACCCGAATCCATTCCAGTCCTCAATTTCCCCCAATGCATGAAGCAGCTTATGTAAGGACTTTTTCTCCATAGAAATCTGTTCCATACAGGGTGGTTTCCTGCGCCACCAAAATAAGTTCCTTCGCCCCTTCCAGCACAAGCTGTCCGGCCTCCTCTAAAATCTGCTCCATCGGAATGGAACGGTAGTGTCCTCGAAGACGCGGAATAATACAATAACTGCAATACTTGTCGCAACCTTCCGCAATCTTAAGGTAGCGGGTATACCTTTCCCCACTTTCCATCTCTTCATCTGATTGTCCAGACGACTCACATAGTCCTTTACGGAAGCAATCTCGTCTATCTCCGAAGCTCCTTTCGGATCTCATCCTTATATCTCTCCACCAAACAGCCGGCTACAATCAGCTTTTTGTAATTTTTCCCTGTCTTTTTGTATTCTGCCAGCTCCAAAAATCGTATTGATACTTTCTTCTTTAGCCGGACCAATAAAAGAGCAGGTATTGACTATGGCAATATCCGCTTCCGCAGGATCCATAGTTACCTTTTGCTCCTTCATACTTTTCCAAGAGCTCTGATAAAAGTTTTTCGGAGTCTACCCTATTCTTATCACAGCCCAAACTTTCCAGATATAAATTCATTATTCCTCGCTATCCGAAGAATAGTCTCCGTCAGAATAATCATCTTCTTCGCCGTCTTCCTGCAAGTAGTCATCATTCTCCGCCTCGGAGTCCAGCTCTTCCTCTTCTTCGTCATCCAAGTCTTCATCCAAAGCATAGCGAGAATAATCCTCTACTTCCGCAGTAGGATTCATCGGCTCCTCTTCATAGTCCAAGCCCTTTTCGACATTTACCAGATTCTTGGAAATTTCTTCAATTGCAATGGAAAGAGGTTTTCTGTCTTCCTCCGCCTTAACCAAAGGTGCATCCCCGTCAATAATCTGACGTGCTCTTTTGCACTGGCAATTACTACAGAATAACGAGATTGCACTTCCAATTCTCCTCTTCTCTATTCTTATTCATAGAATCAATCAAGTCATTGTATGTTGGACGCAGCATCTTCTATCCTCCTTAAGTCCTTTCGGATTTTTTCAATTAAATCTAAATGTGCCTCTACCCTATCATGAGACGCACGAATTAGATTATGCAGTTTTTCCGTACATGTGTCAATATCCGCATTGACCAGAATATAATCGTAGGCCTCTACGCCTTCCGACTCTACTATCGCTCTGCCCAATCGCTTATTGACTGTTTCTTCATCCTCCGTGTTTCTTCCGATAAGACGACTTCTTAACTCTTCCGCAGAAGGAGGGGTCATAAAAATAAGAAGACTGTTCGGGAATTTCTTCTTAATCTTCAGAGCTCCCTGTATCTCTATTTCCAAAATCACATCTTTTCCCTGATTCAGACAATCCTCTACGAATTTTCTGGGCGTACCGTAATAGTTATCCACATACTTTTGCATACTCTACAAGTTCGTCACTGTCAATCATCTCTTCAAAGCGGGGCTTACTCACAAAAAAATAGGACTTTCCCTCTTCTTCTCCCTTCCTCGGTGCTCTTGTTGTTGCAGAAATGGATAACGCATAGTTATCATACTTCTCCGTTATCCTTTTCATAATGGTTCCCTTCCCTGCTCCCGAAAAGCCGGAAACCACAACTAAAATCCCCTTATCCATACTATTCCCTTCTATACTCTTATTCGATGTTTTGTACCTGTTCTCTCATTTTCTCAATACAGTTTTTAGCCTTAAGACCTATATCCGTAATCTCTAAATCACTTGCTTTGGAAAGAATGGTATTACTCTCTCGGTTCATCTCCTGCATCAGAAAGTCCAAGTCTCGCCCTACTGCCTGTTCCTCTTTAAGGATTGCCTGCATTCTGTGCACATGACTATCGAGTCTTGTAATCTCTTCGTCTGTACTAACCTTGTCGGAAAAAAATGGCGACCTCTTCTAAGAGCCTTCCTCATCTATCTCCCGACCTGCCAGGCTTTCTTCTATCTTCTTCCGAAGGCGGTTCTCATATTGTATACGAAGCTTCGGCTCCTTTTCCTTCAAAAAAGCGAAGATAATCCTCCATTTCCTGCAGTTTCATCTCAAGGTCTGCCCGTAACTTCTCTCCTTCCAAAGAGCGGGATCGAACAAACTCCTGAATGGCCGCATCCACTATCTCCAAGATGACCGTTTCATTATCCTCATCCTCTTCTTCCGTTAGATGAAAAAAACTTCAGGATAAAAATAAGGAATTCCCGCTTAGGGTTAAACGGAAGGTCAAGTTCCTTTCGAAAGTTTCTCAATCTCTTCTTTATATCTTTTTGCCAATACTGTATTTACCAGCAGCTTCTTCTCTTTTTCACCGCCATCCTCTATGGAAAGATAAACCTCCACCTTTCCTCTGGAAATGTTTTTTTCAGCAATTCTCTGATTTTCATTTCCATTGCTTGAAAGCTTCTAGGCAATCTAAAAGCTTAAATCCAAAAAAACGGGAATTGACGGATTTTATCTCCACCGTGACTATCTGTCCTGCGTTTTCCGCCTTGGCTCTGCCAAATCCGGTCATACTTTTCATTTCGGAAGTTCTCCTTTTCCTTGAGTTTTTCCCCTTTAGCCTATCCTAGGAAATGCAAGTTATCAGTATAAAAATATGATAACAAGGGCAAAAAGGCTTTTTCAAGAAGTAAAGGATGGATTTATGGCATTTGACGGATTATTTTTATCAGCACTGATTTCCGAATTCAAGGAAACGATTTTTAGGCGGAAAGATTGCTAAAATTATACAAAGCGAGAAAGATGAATTGCAGATTACGGTAAAAAGAAAAAGCAACAGTACCTTCTTCACCTCTCTGCCAATCCTCTATTCCTTTGATTTATCTTAGTAATAAGGGAAAAACGGCACCGCTAACCGCACCGAACTTCTGCATGGCACTTCGTAAACACATCGGAAACGGTCTAATTCAAAATATCACCCAAGCTTCAACCGCCTTGGAGGAGGAAGGACTGGAGAGGGTACTTCTTCTCCATATCTCTCATAGAGATGAAATGGGGGACTATGGCATCAAATACCTCGCTGTAGAAATCATGGGAAAATATTCCAATATCATTCTCCTAAAAGAGGACTTCACGATTCTTGACGCCATAAAACGAATTTCCTCCGTGCAGTCTCTCTTCGAGAGGTGCTTCCCTGGAAGATCTTATTTTATTCCCGACCAGTTTCATAAAGAAAAATATCCTGCGCTTTCCTTTAGAAAACTTAAGTTCCTTCTTAATTGAACGAATGAAGGGTACGGGTGCGGAAAAGCCCGAATCTATTTCCGATGCTTTGTTTCACAGCTTTTCCGGATTAAGCCCTCTTTCTGCAAGAGAGCTTTGTGAGGATGCCGAAGTACCGTTTGATAAGGATATTACAGTTCTTTCTTCTTCTGAATGGGAAAATATAATCACGAAAGTCCATGCTTTAAGGAGCAAAATTCTCAACGGCGATTTTTCTCCGGTAATTCTTTTTGAAGAAACGAAGGCATTTGATTTTTCCGCATTTCACACCATTCAATATAAGGGGAATCCACGTTTTCACGAAGAAGCCTTCTCCTCTCCTTCCGCTCTTATAGAACAATATTACGGAGGAAAGGAAAAGGAAGACCGCGTACGCCAGAAGTCCATAGACTTAAAAAAGCAATGCACTACCCTTTTGGAACGTGTCGGAAAAAAGCTGAGTTTACAGGAAAAGCAGTTGAAAGATACGGAGAAAAAAGAAAGCTTCCGTGTCTTTGGAGAATTATTGACCACCTACGGTTACAGCTTACAGGGCGGAGAAAAAGAACTACTTTGCGAGAATTATTATACCGGGAAGGAAGAACGGATTCCTTTGGATCCAAATCTTCCTCCCATCGAAAATGCAAAACGTTATTTTGATAAATACGACAAGGCAAAACGAACGGAAAAGAATCTTACGGAACAGCTTAAGGAAAGCAGAAAAAACCTTAGAACACTTGCAATCTATACTCGGTAGTCTTCTTACTGCTGAAAATGCAGGAGACTTGGATGATATCCGACGAGAAATGGGCGAATTCGGATATATGAAAAAGCTATCCGGAAAGAAAAAATCAAGTAGAAAAGAAGATAAATCTTCTCCCAGAGTCTTCCGCAGCAGTGACGGTTACCTTCTATATGTCGGAAAAACAATTTTTCAAAACGAAGAGGTCAGCTTTCAAATCGCCGATCCGAAAGACTTCTGGTTTCACGTTAAAGGGAGTTGCCGGTTCCCATGTCATTGCAAAAACCGAGGGGAAAAACTCTGGAAGAGCTTCCCGACCGTCTTTTGAAGAAGCAGCGGAGCTTGCCGCATACTTTTTCTTCCGAAAAGGAAAAATGCCAAGGTAGAAGTAGATTATACGGAAAGAAAGAATCTGAAAAATCATTGGCGGAGCCCCGGGCTTCGTTATATACCACCAAAACTATTCCATACTCGTTGAACCGAAAAAAGTCCTGGAAGAGCTTTAAGCTCCTCCGGGACTTTTAAAATTTATAACGAGTATCGCTCGCGTAGCGTGCGGTATCTCGTTGACTTCCTTGATAAAAATAAGGCTTACAGAATGATGTAACAAAAGCATTCTAAAGAAAGCCTTTATTCCTCTTCCCAGTTAGTATAGACATTCTGCACATCATCGGACTCATCGAGTAAATCCAATGTTTTTCTAAGATTCTTTACCGCTTCTTCATCCGTCACGGAAACCGTATTCCCCGGAATCAGTACCACTTCCGCCTGCACCATGGGAATGTTTTCCTTCTCCAGATTCTCTCGAACCGAGGAAAAATCAGCCGGTACAGTAAGAATTTCATAGCTGTCATCCCGATCAATCAAATCCTCTGCCCCTGCCATAATGGCAATATCCATAAGAGAATCAAAATCCTTGTCCAAGTCGTCCATCACTTCCTTATCCAGAATAATCTGTCCCTTTTCTTCAAAAAGAAATGATACGGATCCCTGTGCACCAAGACTGCCCTTTCCCTTTGTAAATGCGGAACGAACGTCTGCCGCAGAACGGTTTTTATTGTCCGTAAGGACTTTTACAATAATGGCAACACCATTTACTCCGTAACCCTCGTATTGCAATTCCTCATAATTCACACTATCCAATGCGCCTGCTGCCTTCTTGATACCGTTCTGAATCGTATCGTTCGGCATATTGTTTGCCTTAGCCTTCGCAATAACATCCCGCAGCTTCGAATTGCTGTTCGGATCCGCACCGCCCTGCTTTACAGCCAAGGCAAGCTCATGCCCGATAATGGTAAATATCTTACCCTTTGCTGCATCGTTTTTTTCTTTCTTTGCTCTGATATTGGAAAATTTTGAATGTCCTGACATATTCACTCCTCTATATATTTTTCCAGTGTAACTATTTTCTCAGCCTTTCGCAAGTTCTTTCCCAAAAGCAAGGCTTTCTCTTCTTCCATGAAAATGGCATTTCCATACTATCTCTAAACCAATCTTTTTCCTTCTATGCGTCTAAGAAAATTCATGCAAATGCAGATTATCCTGCGGATTATATGTCCCTATCCATTCTTTTTCCCCGATAGTATACTCTAGGAACACGATTTCCGAGGCCGCATAAAAACTCATATGGGAATACCCCAACTCTTCCCAGTCATAAAGACTGATTTCCTCTCCTCCTCTTCTCCGAGAAGAGTCACTTCCTGAAAGAGCTCAGCCTCTACTCCCGTGATATCTACCATAAACTGATCCATACAAACTCTTCCGAGAATAGGGCATTTTTACCGCTTACCAAAAACCGTGGCTTTACCGGAAAGAATCCGGGGATAGCCGTCTCCATAGCCAACCGGAATCGTCGCAATCTTCATTTCTTTCTCCGTCACAAAGGTAGAGCCATAGGAGATACCCTCTCCGCAGGAACCGTTTTAATATGAGAGATTTTCGCCTTCCAGGATAGTGCCATTTTAATCGGAAGCTCGTGCAAGACTTCTTTAGACGGATAGACTCCGTAGAGCACTATCCCGTCTCTAACCATATTGTATTCCGTACCGATATCTTCCAAGATTCCGGCAGAGTTTGCAATATGGCAAAGAGGAATAGTAAATCCTCTCTCTTTTAACTTCTCGAGATAATTCTTAAAACGCTGCTCTTGTTTTCTTGCGTAGCTTTTATCCTGTTCATCACAGGAGGCAAAGTGAGAAAAATATACCTTTTTACTTCGATATGCGGGCTGGCAAGAATCTGCTCTGCAATCTTCAAAGCTCCCTTTTCTTCGGTCTGAATCCCGATTCTCCCCATACCGGTATCTAAAGCAATGTGTACAGCTAAATTTGTATTGTTTTTCTTTCCCAACTCTTCCAATTTTTTAAGCTGTTTCAAAGTAAAGAGGCTTGGCATAATCCGATATTCGTAAAGAAGAGCATATTGACTTTCCGGAATAACACCGAGAATCAAGATATCTCCCTCTATACCGGCTTTTCTTAAGGTGATTGCTTCTTCCACCGTAGCTACCCCAAACATGGCGCATTCGTCCGCGATAGCCTTTGCCACTTCCACAATTCCGTGTCCATAGGCATCCATTTTCACAACGGCGCAGACAGCCATCCCTTTTTCTCAACTTTTCTTTACACAAACGAAGATTCTCTACAATTCTTCCTAAATCCACAATGGCATAGGGTTCTATCGTAGCTCTTTCTATCTTGCATTTTCCTTATCTTCCTTTTCTATAAACTCTTCTATGGCCAAAAGAAAAACCGAGGAAGCTCTCTGGCCAAAACGCCATGTTGCCCCTCCTGATGCGCAGCTATTTCAGCCCGCGTACTTGCACAAGGACAGAAAGGCAAGCCGCCTGAAAGGCCAGCACTTTAGCAGGAAAGTTTCCATATTTTTTCCTCAAGAATACAGAGCAAAACCGCTCAGTAGACCGGCAAAAGCAATCCCCCGACCCGCCCTTACTGAGTGCGGCACAGGAAATCGTATTATGAAAAAACCATTTCCTTTCCTTATCTTCCTCTTTTTATTCTCTTTATCTTCTGTCTTTTTTTCTCCCGCTCTACTCGGCTTTTCTATTTCCCTTTTTCCGAGAAAGCCTTCGGGAGAATCCAAAGAAGGAGCAAAACACCATTGTATCATGGGATTTTAAAAATTAAAAATACAATGATGAGAATCGGCATATTTTTCCTAAGTCTTTTCTGTGAAGTAAAACTTCTTCCACGGTCAAATGACAAAGTCTTGCAAACTCTTTAATATGCGGCGTCAAAAATCAACGGCGCCTCTTTTTGCATAAATTCGAAGAGCATCCTCCAAAAGAGAAGATTTCGAAATCATATTTTAAGGCATCTGCGTCCAATATCAAAAAAACTGCCTCTTGTCCTTGGCTGTTTTTCCTCGCAAAAGAAGCTCATGAAGGAATTCCTTCTCTTTTCTCCCATGCCTATTCCCGGACCGAAAAAGAAGAACTTGTCCTTCATTCAGGCTTTCTTCAAGGAAAAACTTCTCCTTATCTAAAAAGATGGACTCCGGAACCATGGACTGCAGAGGGATTTGATTCTCCTTATCACTGATAACCTTCACCAGTCCTGCACCAGCTTTTATAGGCTGAAAGAGCTGAAAAAATGGCTGCTCCCGCCATACCTGATTTACCTGCAAAAAAATCTCCACTTTTCCATAAGAGCCTTTTGTGTGACTCTGCGTTTCGTTCGGGAAGAGGGAGCAACCATTGCAATGTTTTATTTCTCTTGGAGTTTGCTTCAGAATTTCTCTCTGTTTCCTCAAAAAAAACATTGTCCTTCTCTCCCTCCCCACTTTCCAAAGCAAGCGAAGAATCCCGGGTTATTCCCTCAGAAAAGGAAAAGGAGTTCCCAAACAGGACTGCAGTGGCTATCACCAAGGTCGCTGTATTGGAAATACTGACTTCTAACCCTACTCCCTCCAAGGCGAAGAAAGATTTTCTTTGCATTCCCGTAAAGTTTCACATACGGTTTTCCTAGTTCATCCCGAAGAACTTCAATATCCAACAAAGAAAAACCCTCGAATTCCGGTTCCAAGAGCCTTGGAAACCGCTTCTTTTACACTGAAAATCACCGGCAAGGCGAGAGACTTTTTCCCTCGCTTTGCCGGCGTTCTTCTTCTGTAAAGATCTTCTCTGCCGCTGCACTACTATCCTGTAACCGCTCCATTCGAAGAATTTCCAGAATATCCGTACCAACTCCTAAAATCATTTTAATTCCTCAAACAATCTGTAGGAAAGTCGCATCAAACTTTCAGACAGATGCACATTTTCAATAACAACATGCTTCGGTACATCCAAGTCTATATGCGCAAAATTCCAAATTCCTCTATGCCGTAGGAAATCAAATCATCCACAACCTTGATGGCTTCCGACTTCGGAATACAGATTGCCGCAAGGCGAATCTTTTCCTTTTTACCAAGGTCTTCATCTCCGTCATAGGCAAGATTTTTAATCCCACCGGCTTCCTTTCCGATTCTTTCCGGATTGATATCAAAAATCCCCTTTAAGATAAATCCTCTTTTTTGGAAATTGGTATAATTCGCCAAAGCTTGTCCAAGGTGTCCCGCACCCACTATAATCATGGGATTTTCTCGATCAATATTCAGAATCTTCGCTATCTCATCATGGAGATTGGCTACGTTATACCCGTAGCCCTGTTGTCCGAAAACCGCCAAAGTTGTTTTAAATCCTGTCGTATCTGAGAAGCAGTTAGATGCATCCTTTTGGACAACTCGCCGGATGAAATACGTTCTATTCCCTGATCCATCAAATCTTCCAAATATCGATAATACCGGGGAAGACGTTGGATAACTGCCTGTGATATTTCTTTTCTATCCATTATTTTTTTCCTCATCTGCTGTAAATAACCGCATTTTTATTCCACTATACTGTTTTGTGAAAATGCTGTCAATGTTCTATGAAGAAAAGGATGGATTTATCCTGATTTTTAAGAAAAAAACTTTTTCTATAGTCTTCCTTGAACTTTTTCAATACCGATATCTGTCAAAGGATGATGAATCATTTGCTTCAAAACCTTGAAGGGGACAGTTGCAATATCCGCTCCGGTCTTTGCGCACTCGATTACATGAACCGGATGACGAACAGATGCGCAGATTACCTCTGTTTCGATTTCCGGATAAACGGAGAAAATATCCATGATGTCTTGAATCAAAAATTAAGCCGTCAGACGAGATATCATCCAGTCTTCCAAGGAAAGGAGAAACATAAGTAGCCCCTGCTCTTGCCGCAAGAACTGCCTGTGTTGCAGAGAATATCAAGGTGACATTGGTCTTGATTCCCTCTTTGGAAAGAACCTTTACCGCCTTTTTAGTCCTTCTTCCGTCATCGGAATCTTCACAACCATATTGGGGGATAAGGAGGCAATTTCTCTACCTTCCAAAATCATATCCTCGGCTTTTACTGTGTCCGCCTTTACTTCACCGGAAATAGGACCGTCCAAAAAGGAAGCAATTTCTTTTTAAAAGTTTCTACATAGTCTCTTCCTCCTTTTGCAATCAGGGAAGGGTTTGTTGTGCATCCACAGATAATTCCCATGTCGTAAGCACTGCGAATTTCCTCTACATTTGCCGTATCAATAAAAAACTTCATACTTCTCTCCTCTCTTCTCTACATTTTGGTGATTGAACCACTCTATTTACATAGATCTTGCCATTGCAAGTAAGTTTTCAACTGTAAAACCGAAGTGCTTAAAAAGTTCCTTTGCAGGACCGGAAGCACCGAAACTGTCTAAGGAAAGAGTCTTTCCCTTTAATCCGACATATTTTTCCCCAACCGAAGGAAGAAAGTGCTTCTACGGATATCCTCTTCTCTACGGAAGAAGGTAAAATCTCTTCCTGATACTCCGCACTCTGCATTGCAAATACATCCATGGACGGCATGGAAACGACACGAACCGCCTTTCCTTCTCCCCTTAAAACTTTAGCAGCTTCTTCTGCAAGCTCCAGTTCGGAACCGGTTGCAATAAAGATGAATTCCGGGATTTTATCGGAATCTGAAAGAATATAGGCTCCTTTCAAAGCATCCTTTCCATTCTTGCAAAAGCTGAGGAAGATTCTGTCGGCTTAATACAATGGCGGTTGGACAGTCTGTACTGCTCAAAGCGGAGAACCATGCAGCAACCGTTTCCTGTCGGTCTGCCGGACGGAAAACGCGGAAGTTCGGCGTTGAGCGGAGCATTGCAAGCTGTTCAATCGGCTCATGAGTCGGTCCGTCCTCTCCAACACCGATACTGTCATGTGTAAGAACAAAAATCTGCGGAATCTGCATTAAAGCCGCTAGTCTCGCCATTGGCTTAATATAATCACTAAACACAAAGAAAGTCGCCACAAAGGAGCGGTATCCGCCATGTAAGAGGATGCCGTTTGCAATACCCGCCATAGCCAGCTCTCTTACCCCAAAGTGAATATTCTTTCCCAATCTGTTATCCCTTGCAAAGAAGCCCTCTCCCTTCATCTCTGTCTTATTGGATGGAGCCAGGTCTGCAGAACCCCCAAAGAGATTCGGAACAGCTTTCTTTAAAACCTGAAGCACTTCTCCGGAAGAGCTTCTTGTTGCCTCCGGCTTATCCATCTTTGCCCAGAGCTCTTCACAGTGAATTAAATCCATTACCTTATTCTTATCGTGATAGAAAAGATACTTTTCATAGTCCTTAGGGTACTTCTTGGCATAGTTTGCCTTGATAAGCTCCCAATCTGAATATCCTTTTTCTTTTCCTCTACCAAAGGCATCATAATGCCGATATACCTCTTCCGGAATAAAGAACGCTTCCTCATACTCCCAATTCAAAAACTTTCTCATCTCCCGAATATTTTCTTCACCCAGAGGTTCGCCATGGGCAGAAGCACTCCCCTGCTTCTTGGGAACTCCGTATCCGATTTCGGTCTTTACTGTAATAAAATAGGGGGCGGAATCGTCAGACTTGGCTTTTTCCAAAGCGTCAGAAATAGCTGCAACATCATTTCCATCTTCAACTGTTAAGGTTTTTAAAGCCAAAGGATTCCATACGTTTCTGTACGTCTTCCGTAAAAAGCAATATCTGTAGAGCCTTCAATGGAAATCTTATTGGAATCATATAAAATGGTTAATTTATGCAGATTTAAAGTACCGGCAAGCGACAACGCTTCTGAAGAAATTCCTTCCATAAGACAACCATCTCCGCAAAGAGCATAGGTTCTGTGGTCCACCAAAGAAAGATCATCTTTATTGAATTCCGCCGCTAAATGCGCTTCTGCCATTGCAAATCCCACCGCCATGGCAAGACCTGCACCAAGAGGACCTGTAGTTGCATCTACCCCCGGGTATGCCCGTACTCCGGATGCCCCGGCGTAAGAGAACCCATCTGACGGAAGGACATCAAATCTTCTTTTTTTAATCCGCATGAGAAAAGGTGTAACAAGGAATAGAGAAGCATGGAACCATGCCCTGCGGACAAAACAAATCGGTCTCTGTTTTCCCAGTCAAGATGGGTCGGGTCAAAGTTTAAAATGCTTAGCCCAAAGTGTATAAGCTGACGGTGCCGCACCAAGAGGCAGTCCAGGATGTCCGGAATTTGCCTTTTTGAATCGCATCTGCAGAAAGAATACGAATGCTGTTAATTGCCTTTGTTTCTATTTCCTATTCATTTCACCCTCCTAAAACGTTACGAAAAAAACTCCATGGTAATTTTACCATAGGCTCCGAAAAAGTCTATGCCGGCTTTGTAGAAAAAGCATAAAAACAGAACAAAAGCCCTCGCTTCATTCTGTTCTTTTTTTAAAGTCATTCTTTATATATTCCAATTTAGTTTTTGTTTTATTACTATTCGTTTTTACTTTTCTTCTTTTTTGCTGCCTTCTTTTTTTGCTACCTTCTTTTTTTGCTGTCTTCTTTTTGCTGTCTTCTTTTTTTTGTATCGATTTTATCCGACTCTACCTTGCTTGTTTCCTCTTCCTCTAAGTCCGACTTAGTCTTTGGATAGGGAGACTCTTCCAAGTTAAAATTACCACTAACCTGATTTCCGGACTTATCCGAAACATATACGGTAATACTGTTGCTCTTCATGGAAAAAGCTGACTTTACCGCTCTGCTCATCAATGTGATTGGGCTTTAAATTATTTCCATCATGATCAATACCGTAAATGGAGGCAAAATCCACACCGGACTGGCTGTCCGTAACAACGAATTCGACATACCCCACTCCCAATACAACATTGTCCTCATCAATAACCGGAGGATTTTCATCAAAGCTGTTAATCTGGGTATTCTCCATATTCGTCATTCCGTTGATAGAAGTCACACTGATACGAAGACTGCCATTTGCAGAAAGAGGAATGATATAGTTATTATTCTCCCGAGTGTAATTCAGTTCTTCTCCTTCCAGCTTTGCAGAAAATTTCTTAATCGGCAAAACGGAATCAACATGGACCAAAACAGATACCGAGTCATCCCCGCTATGTTCTGTCGGATCGTTGATCTGCAGCTTAGGCGTTGCCAGCACAAAGAAAAGTATGCAGGAGTTGATAACAAGATAAGGAACGATATAGCATAAAAAAATGCTAAGAAAACCGGATTTTTTTTTCTTTTTTTGAGGATAGGATTCCTGTCTCATGCTTCCTCTATCAGCCATAAAATGGGCCTCCTTTACAGACTACACTACTGGCAAAAAAGTATAGCAAATCTTCAAATTACTGGCAAGATAGCAAATCTTAATATAGTCTTGACAAAACTAAAATTTTACTTTAATCTGAAAAAGTTCTGCAGAGGTATCGAAGTGGTCATAACGAGGCGGTCTTGAAAACCGTTTGTCCGCAAGGGCGCGTGGGTTCGAGTCCCACCCTCTGCGCTAAACATAAAGCCTAGTGTCTAAGCCAAAATAGCTTAAAACATTAGGCTTTTTGCTTGTTTACGAGGTATTAAATGGGAACACTCATTTCTCTTTGATGCAGTACTTTTTCACTACAAGCCGCCCACGAAACCGCCCGCGATATTCGACTGTTTCTGTGCCACATACGCTGCAGGAGTTTTTCATCTCCAAACTACAACAGGTGTTTTTCAACCCGAAACAATAGTCTTGACTGTAAAATCCAAAAATGCTATAGTATTCGAGTTCGCAGAAGTGGCGGAATGGCAGACGCGCACGGTTCAGGTCCGTGTGAGGTAACACTCATGTGGGTTCAACTCCCATCTTCTGCACGATTTTAAAACCCTAGGAATTCAGCCGGAAAAGGCTTGAAACCTAGGGTTTTTTTGATGATTTTTATTCTTCCTCTTCATATCGTTGAATCAATTGCAAAACCTTTGGAGAAAGGAGGAAGAGTGCAATCAGATTCGGTATAACCATGAGTCCGTTAAAAGTCTCCGCAATCGACCAGATTAAAGATAAATTCATAGTAGCTCCTACTATAGATACTAAAGCATAAAGCACCAGAAAAAAATCTTCACTGCTGTAGCGGAACGGAAAACAAACTCCGTAAATCTTGCACCATAAAAGCCCCCATCCCAAAATGGTAGAAAAAAAGCAAAAGAACAGAGAGCCACTGCAGTGAATAAACTCGCGAGCGGGCCAAAGGTAGAAGTAAAACCGGAGATTGTAAGCTCGGCCCCCGCATCCATGCCATAAGGAATATTCACTCCACTGGATAAGATGACCAAAGCTGTCAAAGTACAGATTACAATGGTGTCCGCAAAAACCTCAAAGATACCGAAAAATCCCTGTTTTACGGGCTTTCTTGTATCCGCTGTCGCATGCGCAATCGATCCGGTTCCCAATCCTGCCTCGTTGGAAAAATTCCTCTTGAGACCCCTTTTCTTCATCGAAGTAAAAAGAGAATACACCGCACCTCCCGTAAAAGCTCGCGGAGAAAATGCTCCCATAATAATGGAATAAATAACACTCGGAACTCTTTGTATATTCAGGAAAATCACAATAAGGGATAGGATAACATAAAAAAGTGCCATAAAGGGAACCAGTTTCTCCGACACCTTCCCGATTCTCTTAATTCCTCCAAGCAGAATCATTGCCACTAAAACTGCAATAAGGATGCCGATTGCAAGATTCACTCTGCTGTCTCCCTTGCGGAAAGCAGGTTGAAATTAATCAGGGCTTCATTGATTGCCGCGGTAATGGTATTAACCTGTGTTGCGTTTCCTGTTCCAAAAACCGTCAGAATTCCAAAAATTGCATACAAATAGGCAAGAAAAATCCAATTTTTCCCCAGACCGTTCTTGATATAATACATCGGTCCGCCCAGATACTCTCCCTTTTCATTCTTTTCTCGATAATGCACCGCCAATGTCACTTCACAAAATTTTGTACACATACCGAGAATAGCGGAACACCACATCCAAAAACACCGCTCGGGACCGCCAATCGCGATTGCCCCTGCAACTCCCGCAATATTACCCGTTCCTATCGTTGCGGCAAGAGCAGTACAAACAGCCTGAAAAGGAGTGAGCGCGCCGTCTCTTGCCTCCTTCTTTCGAAAAATTCTTCCAAGGGTTACCTGCATCGCTCTTCCAAAGCGGGATATCTGTAAAAAACCGGTACGATAGCTTAAGTACATCCCCACACCAAGGATAGACGCCATTGCCGGAATACCCCAAATCCACTGATTTACCAATTGATTCATTTCTATTAATAACTGCACTGTAATCCCTTTCCCCTCTATATATACCTCTTAGCCGGCCATCTTCGATCTCTTAGCACAAAGTTTCTTTATGAATAGCCCCTATTATTTGACAGCCCATTTGTCTTAAGATGTATTATTTGGACAATCCATGATAATCAAGTCTATTCTAATTCAACTTATACAAATCAGCTAAGCTATGCCTATTCATTCAAATATAAAAATAGAATAAGCCTCAAAACGAGGCTTATTCTATCACAAAAATTCTTTTTTTAGGAAATCAAAGTATTTACTTCATATTGAATCGGATAATTTTTCTCTCCTCCTCACTTCTTCGGTTCATAATTCGATCTATAGCAATATGTCTGTTATCCTCATTTGCACCGATAAGAAGAACCATAAACTGTTTGTTGCCACAGCGAACCATGACGTCTCCTCTTCGGATAGTTTTGCTTAAAAGCCCACCAAAGGCACGCATACGCCCTTCCACACCGCGTCGATCCACATTTTCCGCTTCTTTTATCGTAAAAGCACAATCTGCACCGGGGAATGCACTCGTTCTCCCGCCCTCTTAAGGAAAACGGTATATACTGCAAAAATCTTCATAATCCACTTCATAGGCACCGGAAAAAAAATCCTGTTTTTCAATTCGATCTTGTAATTCCGCTATTGAGATGATAGAGGATTCTTCCTCTTCCATCTCGCAATACTCCTCATAAACGGCATGACCGCCTTTTCCTTCAGACTTCACCTTGTACATCGCATCATCCGCCCTTTGGTAAAGGCCTAAAAATTCTTTTCCATGTTGCGGAGCCAAGGCAATTCCTATAGAAATCCCGAATTCTTTTCCCGGTGAAATCCCCAAGAGTTCTTCTATTCCCCATTTTACCTTATGGCAGATATCCTCACAGCGTTCTCTTAGAGCCTCTCTACTCCATAAGCCTCTATAGAAAATGACAAATTCATCCCTCCGATTCTCCCCAAAAAACATCATCGGAGCGAACGAGCTTTTTAGAATATCCGCTACCCGAGCAATCACTCGGTCTCCCATTTCATGACCGAAGCAATCATTTTACCATCTTAAAATTATCCAAATCCAGCATCAAAAGAAGACCGCTATCTCTACGCATCTGCAAATTTTCATTGATTTGTTGTACACAGGCACTCCGATTTAAAAAGACCTGTCAGTAGATCGATTTCCGACTTTTTCCAGATGCTTTAACATCTCTTCTCTCTTCATGATGCGGTCAACACGGCGAATCAGTACATCCGGAAGAAGCGGTTTTCGAATATAATCATAAGCCCCTAAATCAAACCCCTTCACTTCATTATCGGAATCATCATCTGAAGTCATAATCACCACAGGAATACTGCTCAGTGAAGGATCCTCCAACTGACGGACAGCATTTAAGATGGCATATCCGTCCATATCCGGCATGTGCAAATCCACCAAAAAGTATATCCGGTCGAGTTTCCGAAAGTTCAGAAAGGGCAGTACGGGCATCTTCATAACAGCGTACTCCGTACTTTTTCCTTTAACGCTTTCTCCGCAATCAGACGCGGAATCTCCTCATCGTCCACAATTACGACACTTTGCATTGTATTCCTCACCTTCTAAACAGTAGCAACCTTCTTGGTATGGATATAGGCAATATGAAGCTTTTTTGTGGTTGCCAGGTATTTTTCACTGATGGAAAGCTCTCTACCATTAATTAGATACAGGCTTCGTCCTACAATCCTTTGTATCCTGCTTTTTGACACAGCAACATAACGGGAAATTTGAATAAAATCATCTTCCCCATACTCATCCATAAAGTTTTTACCGAAAGATAGGTTTCCACCTCACCATCTTTCATATAAATAACAAGTCGGCGACCCAAGGTTTCCACATATTCCACATCATCAAGGTAAATTCTTTGCTTTTCCCTATCAACAACCACATCCATATATCGATGTTTCTCAAGACCTGCTATTACCGAATTCATTACTTTTACAAACTTTTTCATATTCTACAGGCTTTTTGAATATAGGAAAACGCCTTTATCTCAAAAGCTTCCGTGATATAGTCATTTCCTCCGGTAATAAAAATGATTTTCCCTTGTACACCAAAGTTCTTTAATTCTTTACCGATGTCGATTCCATTCATCTCCGGCATAAAAATGTCCAACAGAAAGATATCCGTTTCTAATATTTCGCTCTTTTTTTCCTTAAGATACTCTTGTCCCGAAGTATAAAATTTTCACCTCGGCAAGTATATTGTTTTCTGTTAAATACTTCTGCAACAAAGCTTGTATTAATTTCTGCTGAACAATCTCATCATCGCATACTGCAATTCTCAGTTTATCCATTACCGCTTCCTCTTCACTGTAAATATCCTGCGATTTCCTGAACTGTCCTTTGATACAATCGCATAAACGACTTATGGTTATATCGAATATAATGCATTGCTTCTTCTTTTTCAACTCCCTCTACAACACGCTTTGCAGCATGCTCCAGTTTTTTTGCATCTTCAGATACCTGAATCGCACCCACTGTTAGGGAAGTTGTTTTTAATCCATGTGCATAAAGACGGTATTTTACATAGTCCGCATTTTCAAAAGCGCTTTCCAATTCTCGCATTTTTTCCATACTGCTGTCTCGAAACAGACTTAATATCTCTCTGTATACTGCCTCGTCTTGCATGCAATATTTCAGCCCCATTTCCCGATTCAAAAATCTTCTCTTCTTCCTTGTCTTCAGAAATAGTATGTTGTTTTCATCTCGGACTCAAAAATTCCTCATTACTTTTCTTTCGTATAAGATTCTCCGGTAAAAATGTATAAAGTGTCTTTTCCAGTTCCTTTCCCTCCACCGGCTTAGTAAGGTACGCATCAAAAGCTTGCACTCAAATATTTTTGCCTCATCCCCGGAGCATATTGGAAGAAAAAGGCAATCACAGGAATGGGTCTGCCATAGCGATTTTCAATTTCCAGCTCACGAATTCGTTTTAAGGTTTCTTCTCCGTCCATACCGGGCATCATAAAATCAAGGTAAGCAATATCATAGGTATTTTTCTTCAGTTTCTCGAGACACTCTTCTCCACTGTATGCAATATCAATTTGCACTTCTGTACGTTTTAAAAGATTTTGTACCAGACGCACATTTAATTCATTATCATCTACAACTAAAAATTTTTCGCTTCCGTAGCAATAAATCCCTTGTCGAAATCTCTACGTTCTCCTTTTTGTTTTAAATAACGTTCTTCATAGTTCCCGATACTATCTTCCTTTAAACTAAGTTGCGGAAGATATGCAGAAAAACTGGAACCCTCCCCGAGCTTACTTTGCAACTCAATATGTCCATTCATAATGTTAACAAAATAATGGGTGATTGGAAGTCCCAAGCCGGTTCCCTGCACATTCTGATGCCAGCCGGTATGTACCCTTTGAAACTTCTGAAAAATCAGATTTTGGTCACTTTCCTTGATTCCCACCCCGGTATCTTTTACTGTAAAGCAAAGCTCCACCGCTTTAGCATAATCTAATCCCGGTTCTTCATTTTTCAAAAGATAAGAATCCGGACTGATACAGGACATTGCTAAATTCCTCTCAGTCGTATTGCCTCTATCTTCCTCCTCCATGATTTCCATTTCTCTAAAAGCTTATAGAAAGGCTTATGCTGCTTTTTTCCGTATATTTAATGGCATTATCCAAAAGATTTAAAATCACTTCTCTTACCCTGAAAGAATCTCCGAACAAAACTGCAGGTGTATCCTCATCTACAATAATAGAGAATCGAAGTCCTTTCCACTCCGCACGAAAAACGAATCATACTGTTGATGTCATGGAGCATCTCCGCAAGTTCATAGGCTTTCGGAACAAGTTTAATTCCTCCCGACTCTATGCGTGAAAAATCCAGAATATCATTGACCAAAGAGAGAAGGTTTTTGTCCGGAGGCCTGAATATCCTGTGCATAGCTCAAAACTGCATCATCATGGCTTTCTCTTAAAAATCATTTCATTCATTCCAATAACGGTATTGATTGGTGTACGAATTTCATGCGACATATTTGCAAAAAAATTCCGATTGAATCTTTTCCGCAACCTCGAGTTTTGCCTTTTCATTTCGTACCTTATCATATTCTACACCCTGTGCATGCAGCATCTGAAAGGCAAAGAGAACTCCACCGATAGAAAGGAATTTTCCCTGATTTTCATAGCCGTTCAAAAAGAAAGACAAGAGTTCTATACAGCTAAAGGAAATCATCGTTGTTCCGGCACCGATAAGCCAGGTTAATTCACGAAAAAGTGCAGGTTCATTCCGTTTAATGACATAAAAGCTGCGAGCAATTTCAAGACAGGTCAGAAGAATCAGAAGATCTATCGGTAAATTAAGCTCTATAAAACTGTAAAGTCCGATTCCTGCAGAAATAATAAATACTGCATCAAAAACGGCAATAATCATACAGATAGCATAGATTTCCCGCTGACAAACATTCCGCTCAATTTTATTGATACAAAGTAAACTCGGAATAGGAATCATAATGAGGGAGATGTATTCCAGGTTCCATAGAAGGAGGACATTGTTAAACAACAACTGTCTGGAGTCAACCTGGCTCCCCATCCAAAGTCCGATAAAGAAAAGACAAAGCCCAAGATAGTACACTCCCCGTTCCGCACCTTGCTTCCTATTTACAAGAATATACTCCGCCCACATACCGATTCCCATGAAGATAAGGCAAAGAGAAGAAAGAATCTGCAAAGAACTTTTTCCACAAAATTGCCGCGACAATAGAAAGATCTTCTCCAAAATAAATTGCATTTAAAGTGTTCTCCGCATTTCTTGCTCTACCCCGAAATTCAATCTGAATTGTCTTTCCAAGCATATCTCTTCGTATTGGAATGCGCACCCAGTATATAGGAGGGTCTTACTGTTAAATGGGGGGATATCTGCGTAGGTATAATCATAAACAATATTCTTATCTCACCCAAACTGTAATATCTTGATGCACCGTCCTAACATAAAGAGTCGTCAAAGAATAAGGTACTTCTTCAGGAAGTTGCCTTTCTATTATAAGATTCTTAATCAGTACCTTCCCACCTGTTGAATCGAGATTCTTTTTGGAGCCGTCAGGAAGGATTCTCTGCCATCCGCTTCGCAATATCTCATATTTATGAGCAACAAAGCTGAGCTTATCATATTGTCGTATTGAACTTCCCAGAATAAAAATCAAAACAAAAAATCAGGAAGCTCAAATAGATGACTCTTATTTTATTTTCATTTATTTTAATCATTTATTTTTCGAACTCCCTTTCCGGGTCATTTCTTTGGAAAGCTTCCAAAAATCAATTCCCCCTAATATAGTAAATAAATTGAGGAAGTTATGCTGCTGCCCTTCCAAAAATCGATTAAAAACATACATATCCATCGACCCTAAATAAATTGATATATAAAAAGCTGATATGAAAAACGCTACCAAGAGGGTCAATCTCTTGGTAGCGTTTTGAGACGAGTCAAACTTATGCCAAACAGTTTATCCTCGTACATAGATTATATTCCTCCCTCGAGATTAAAGATTCTCTTCTTCCTCTCCCTCGGTGTCCTCTTGGTATTTCTCCAAAAATAGTCTGCTGAAGTAGTTCTCTCGTGGTGGAGCGGATAGGGTGAGCTATGTCTCTATACTCCCCGTCCGTTGTCTTTCTGGAAGGCATTGCAATAAACAAACCTTTCTCACCTTCGATGACCTTGATATCATGAATCACAAATTCCTCATCAAAAGTGATGGAAACAATGGCCTTCATTTTACCTTCTTTGTCAACCTTGCGAACCCGTACATCTGTAACCTCCATGATGCTCCTTCCTTTTACATGGTATACCTTTCATTTTTCTCGATGACGATTCTGATATTCTCCGGTGTTCCAATGTAGGTTGTATTGGCGCGAATGGTGTCCCGGCTCTCCACGATGCAATTCTCAATAACGCTGTTATCTCCGATATACACATCATTCAGGATTACCGAATTCCGAATAATGCAGTTGTTACCCACGTAAACCTTACGGCAAAGAACAGAATTTTTCCACTGTTCCATTGATAATACAGCCGCTGGCTACTATGGAGTTGTGAACACTGCAATCCGGATTGTATTTCGCAGGCGGGTTGTCCGCTAATTTTGTGTATATCCTTGGTGCCTGCTGAAAGAAATAATCCCGAATATCTCTCTTTTAAGAAGTCCATATTCGTCTTGTAATAGGACTCCAAAGAAGCAATATTGCTCCAATAAGTATTCAGTCTATAACCGTAGATTCGCTTTAAATTCTTATAGCGAACCAGAATATCTTTTACAAAATCATAACGATCTTCGTCGTGGGCTTTTTCCAAAAGCTCAATAAGCAGTCTTCTGCGGATAATATAAACTCCGCAAGAAATCAAATTTGCGTCCGTCGATACGGGCTTTTCTTCAAATTCACGATCCTGCTGTCCTCATTCATTTTCAGACAGCCAAAAGCGAGATACATCGTCTTCCGCATCAATAGACTTGCATACGACGGTAATGTCCGCTCTCTTCTCGATATGATATTCTAGTACCTTGTTATAGTCAAGTTTATATACCCCATCTCCTGCTGCAACAATCACATAAGGCTCATGAGAAGACTGTAAAAAAACAAGGTTCTGGTAGAGTGCATCTGCCGTCCCACGGAACCAGTCCCCGTGTTCAGCGGTTATGGTCGGTGTGAAGACATAAAGCCCTCCCTGTTTTCTTCCGAAGTCCCACCACTTGGAAGATGATAGATGCTGGTTTAACGAGCGGGAATTGTACTGTGTCAGTACCGCCACCTTCTGAATATGCGAATTGGACATATTCGAAAGAGAGAAATCAATCGCTCGGAATGTTCCTGCTACAGGCATAGCAGAGATAGCTCTCTTGTTGGAAAGCTCATGCATTCTTTTATTGTTTCCACCTGCTAAAATTATACCAATCGCTCTCATGCTCTTTCCTCCTCCCTGATAATCGCTCCTCCGCTAGAAAGAAGCCCATCCGGATAGTCGGATAGCACTGTTGTTCCAAAGATAGCTGTATTTCTCCCCACTCTGACCCCATCCGGTATCCGGGAGTTTTCCCCGATGGTCACAAGGTTCGAGCAATAAACCCTGCTGTCATAACCTGACTCTTGGTACTCTCCAGTACCGATAGTGCAGGCGTTTCCGATTGTCACATTTTCTGCCACCACAGCTTGGTCAATGTGGGTATTTTCACCAATAACCGTGTTTTCCATGATAATACTGTTTACTATGACTGCCCCAGTGTTCCACTGTAACACCCGGTCCTATCACAGAGTTGTAGATTTCTCCGTGAATTTCACAGCCTCCGCAATAATGGAACGTTCCACATGAGAATTCGTGGAAACATACTGCGGTGCGGCATTGTCGGTCTGGGTGTAAATCTTCCAGTATTCTTCGTACAAATTAAACTCGGGAATTAATGCTATAAGTTCCATATTGGATTCCCAGTAGGATAAAAGGGTTCCTACATCCTTCCAGTAGCCATTGAACTCGTATGCATAAATCTTCCCTTGATTTTGGAAAAGGTAGGGAATGACATGTTTTCCAAAATCACAGTCAGGAACATCTTTGTTCCTGAGCAAAGCCTCCTTTAATACTTTCCAATTGAATATGTAGATTCCCATGGACGCCAAATTGCTCTTCGGATTTTTTGGTTTTTCTTGGAAATCTATAATCCTTCCCTGCTCATCCGTCACGGTAATACCGAAACGACTGGCTTCTTCCATGGGTACCGGCATGGATGCAATTGTCAAATCCGCCTTCATCGCTTTATGGTATTCCAGCATCACCTCATAATCCATCTTATACACATGGTCTCCGGATAGTATTAAAACATATTCCGGATCATAGTTTTCGATGTAGGCGATGTTTTGATAGATGGCATTTGCCGTGCCAGAGTAAAAGCCTGTATCTTTTTGAGACTCATAGGGTTGCAGTACCGTCACGCCACCTCTGTTTCTGTCCAAATCCCATGGTATGCCGATTCCTATGTGTGCATTCAAACGTAGAGGTTGATACTGAGTCAAGACGCCAACCGTGTCTATACCGGAATTAATACAATTACTCAGAGGAAAGTCAATAATCGAGTACTTTCCACCAAAAAGCCACTGCCGGTTTTTGCCACATTCTTTGTTAGAACACCAAGTCTAGAGCCTTGGCCTCCAGCTAAAAGCATGGCGATCATTTCCTTCTTGATCATAATTAGCACCTCACCGTGTCTAGGATTCTGTCGCTCTGGCTAGTCCAGATTATAGAAAATTGTAATGAATTTAAAAAAATCTCCCTAAGTCTGGTAATTGAATTATAGCACGATTGGAATATGTTGAAAAACAGGTAAATCAAAAATATTCACTATAAAAACGAATGAAATTCCTAGTAATTTTGTATAAATGTTTGTGTGTGTCATGTATAAAAATCTTTTTCTTTTTCCTGTTTTTTTCGTTTTTCTCTAAGAATCAAAAAGAAATACCCAAACGATAGCTCTTTTTTTCTATTTCTTAATATTTTTACAATAATTTTTCTCCTTTTTAACAGTATTTTTTTATATGGTAATTATAAATAATTTTATAAAAATAATAAAACAAATTTTATTTAATTTTTTTCCACACTTCAAGGAACTTCACACTAGCGGAATTAGCCTTGAAAAAGCAGTTCCTTAAGTATACTACATGGATATTAAGGTACTCTTATAAAGAGAATCTTTGCAATATTTATTCAAGAAAAATTATTCGGTTATTATGTTGCATAATCATCCGGCGGATGGACGTATCCATTCATGGAATAAGCACTATTAAAGGGGATTTATGGAAATCACAGGTCTTCGAGACATTTTTCCTTTCAAAGGAAGAATTTTTGACACGGAAGTAACCGTCAGCGGTTGGGTAAGGAGTAATAGAGATTCCAAGAATTTCGGTTTCCTTACCATTTCTGACGGAACCTTTTTTACACTCGCTTCAGGTCGTTTACCATGACAATATGGAAAACTTTAATGAGATTGCAAAACTGGGAGTCGGAGCTGCCGTTATCGTAACCGGACGTCTGCTTGCCACTCCTGATGCAAAGCAGGACTTTGAACTGCAGGCAACTGTGGTTTCTGTAGAAGGAGACACTCTTCCGGACTATCCTCTCCAGAAGAAACGACATAGCTTGGAGTATCTTCGTACCATTCCGCATCTTCGTCCGAGAACCAATACTTTTCAGGCAGTTTTCCGGATTCGTTCACAGATTGCATTCGCCATCCATTCTTTCTTCCAGGAAAGAGGTTTTGTCTATGTACATACCCCGATTATTACCGCGTCTGATGCAGAAGGTGCAGGGGAAATGTTCCAGGTAACGACTCTTCCTTGGAAAAATATTCCTATGCATGAGGGCTGTCCCGATTATAAGGAAGATTTCTTTGGAAAGAAAACCAGTCTGACTGTTTCGGGCAATTAAACGGAGAGACCTTTGCACAAGCCTTTAGAGATATCTACACCTTCGGTCCCACCTTTCGTGCAGAGAACTCCAATACACAAAGACACGCTGCAGAGTTTTGGATGATTGAGCCGGAAATGGCATTTGCCGATTTGGAAGATGTTATGTTCATCGCGGAAGATATGCTGAAATATATCATTCAGTATGTTCTTATTAATGCACCGGAAGAGCTGGAATTTTTTTAAATCAGTTTGTAGATAAGGAACTTCTTGCCCGTCTTCAAAAATATTGTAAAGTCCGATTTCGCCAGAGTAAGTTATACAGAGGCTGTAGAACTTTTATCTAAGGAAAACGATCGCTTTTGACTATAAGGTGGAGTGGGGATGCGACCTGCAGACCGAACATGAACGTTATTTAACCGAAGAAGTTTTTAAACGTCCTGTTTTTGTAACGGACTATCCAAAGGACATCAAGGCCTTCTATATGAAGTTGAACGAGGATGGAAAGACTGTTGCCGCAGTCGATTGTCTGGTTCCCGGAATCGGTGAAATCATTGGCGGCTCCCAAAGAGAGGATGACCTTGAGAAGCTCACCAAGCGTATGGAAGAAATGAAGATGAATCTTGAGGAGTATCAATTCTATTTGATCTTCGTAAGTACGGAAGCACAAGGCACGGCGGATTCGGCTTAGGCTTTTGAAAGAGCCGTAATGTACATTACCGGTATGAGCAATATCCGAGATGTACTTCCGTTCCCAAGAACCGTAGGGAATTGCGAACTGTAAAGGAAGGGAATCCTATGCGTTTTATTCACGCCTCCGATTTAAATCTGGGAATGATTCCGGACGGACAAAAATCATGGGGAAGAGAACGCGGAAATGCGCTCTTTTTCCGCATTGGATAAAATTGTAGATTTGATTATACAGGAAAAATGCGGATGCTTTTGTTTCTGACCGGACAAAGCTTCCATTTTTTTCTCCTTTAAAGGAAGACGTAGAAAGAATCCGGCAAGTCTTTGCCCGGATTCCTTTTTGTCATATCCTTCTTTTTTCTAAAAATTCTCCTGATTATCATTTCCTGAATAATGCAGCTTTTCCGAGAAACATTCATCTAATTCGGGAAGAAAAGGAACATCTCTATGTTGAAGATTTAAATATGGAAATACTGGCCATACAAAAAAATATACCGGGCAGGAAGCAGAGATCCATGAGTTTTCCTTACAGCATTCCGATGCCATTCCTCTTCTACTCTGTAATACCGGTAAGGACTGCCGCTTCCCTAGCAATAGAGAAGAGCTGGAAAAGCTCCCATTTTCCTTTGTTGCTTTGGGAGGAGAATATAATAAGAGGCTTCTTTTAGAGAATAGAATTCTCTATGCCGGTTCTCCTGAACCTTTAGGAAAAGAACAGTTAGGGGAACACGGTATTTATCTCGGAAATATCCATCCCTTGCAAAAAGGTAGATGCATTGGATTTTATTCCAATTGCTACCGTGCAATATATTTTCCTCCATTTTCATCTGGATAAAGAGACTGGAACGGAAGCGCTTCGTTCCCGCCTTCACACAGAAATACAAAAAGAGGCTTGGAGCATATTTATCGCATCAAATTTAGCGGAGACCGAGATCCGGAAACAAAAATCACGGAAGAACTCCTTCCTAAAGGAGCAAGAGTGATTGAATGGATAGACAAAACCTATCCGCTCTATGACTTCTATTCTCTTTATAAGGAACATAGTAATGACCTCATCGGACTCTATATTCGCTCCTACCTGAAAAAAGGCTTAAATGAGCTTTCCCAAAAAGGAACAAGATGCCCTTTTTTATGGAGTTTCAGCACTTCTTCAAGGGGGAAAATAATGCAGATTACTAAACTGGAAATTTTAGGTTTTGGAAAAATTCCGTAATTTTTTTCCTTGGATTTTTTTCTTCTACATGCAATGTGATTTATGGCGAGAACGAAGCAGGAAATCCACACTCCACAGTTTTATTCAAGCCATGCTCTATGGGATCCCGTGCACCAAGTAAAAAAAGAAGAATTCTTTCGATATCTCCCCTTTTTCAAAAAAACGAGATGTCCCATGCCTCTCCGACTGTTCCAATGGAAAATGCTCAGTCTCGGAGGAAGTCTGTATTTCCATTATCAAAATGAGGATTACCGTATAAGCCGTGATTTTTCTAATGGGGGAGAAGCAAAGATTTGTCGTATGAGCTGTCAAAAAACCATTGCTAATCCGGACTTGTTTTTAGAGGAAGTGCTTTCGTCCTTTTCTTTGGAAAGCTTCAAAAATACTGTCTCCATCCGTCAGTTAAAGTCTACAACGGAACGAGAAATGGTAAAAGAACTGCAAAGTATTTTTCCAATACGGAGCACAGCGGAAATATAAACATCAATCCGAGTAATGCAATTTCCCTTTTGGAGGAAGAAGAGAGGCGCTTGAAAGAACATATTTATTTTCAAGCAGAAAAAGAATATAACTCTCTCCTCGGAGAAGCAAAAACGTCGCAAAAAAATCTTGTTGAAGACAGCAGTAATACATTCCCCAACAATGAAGACTTGCTTTCTTCTAATGAAAGTTCATTGAACGAAGCAAAACAACGCAGCAATAGCCTTGCACTGGAGCTGGATGAAAAATTTCCGAAATTGCACGTCTTCAAAATGAATTAAACACTCTAGAGGGAAGCCTCAACAGAGAATCTTTCAAATCTATTGAAGAAGCTGTTTTTGAAGAAAAAAAGTTGGAAAAACTTTTGATCGATCTACAGGATGATGAGGGAAAGAAAAAGCACAGTAGATTATTCCCCCTCCTCCTTTTATTCATTTCCTTTGTATTCCTGTTTTATGCAATATTCAGTGGATTGTATTTTTACAGTGACCTATCCGTTTTCTGAGATTTTTTTCCTTAAGAATAAACGGAATTCCTTTTGCTCTATCCCTGCCTTTGCTTTTTGTATTTTTTTCTTTATTTTTTTGCTTGCACCATCTATTGCGAGGGAAAAGAAAAAGCAGAATTGGAAAAAAACAAAAAGAACAATTCTATAATGAAGTTCTACAAAAAGAAGAATTGCCGACTATGCTTCCCATATGAACAGCAGCAAAGAAGAAGTTGAAGGGACTTCCTCAGTCGAATTTTTCAGCCCCTATATTATTAAAAGCTTATTACAGTGAAATCAAAAAGAACTTTGAAGAATGTGCCGAAAAGAAAAAAGAACTGGAAGCAATTAACTTGGAAATTTCCATTCTGAAGGAAGAGGAAAAGAAAGAACAGGAAGAAGAACGCAGACTACAAGAAAAAGAAGATGCATTGGAAAGCAACTTACGACAAGTTTCCACCCTTCAAAAAAAGAGCGGAACAGATTCGCCCCAGTATTTACGAAAACGAAAGATTTAAGGAAAAGCTTGAAGCTATAGAAGAAGCGAAAGAGCGAATTGAGCTCTTATCTAAAAGAAATCTACCAAAAGCTTTGCTTTTTACTTGAATAAGGAAAGCGGAAAAATACTTTCTCATATTACAAAAGAGCGTTATGACTCTCTTTTTATTGACCAGAATCTGCGCATCTTTGTAAATACGGAAAAGAAATTGCTCCCCTTGGAGCAGGCTTCTACCGGAACGATAGACCAGCTCTATCTCTCTCTTCGACTGGCTACTGCTAAGCTTTTTACAAAAAGAAAAAGAATTCCTTCCTCTTCTCTTTGATGACAGCTTTGCTATGTATGACGAAAGCCGTTTGAGTCAGGCTCTTTCTTTTATAAGTAAGGAGTATCCCTCTCAGATTCTTCTCTTTACCTGTCATAAACGGGAGTCTGAAATTCTACGTAGCCTAAATATTCCATACAAGTTGCTTACTATTTAAAATAAAGAGATTGACTGCTCTACAAAGATTTCAATAGGAAGGAAAAATACAGAGCTGAGTTTATTGCCTTAAATTTATTCAAAATAAACCACCACAAAGGACTGTTTACAGTCCTTTTTTTCTTTCCCTTTATTTTTTTATAATGCTTTTTCTCCTCCGTCCATTCTTTGCAAGGTAATCGACTCACGAAACTCTGTCGGAGTCATCCCCTTTAAACTTATAAAAATTCAAATTAAAAAGTTTTGATATTGCTGTATCCGACAGAAACGGATATATCCAAGATGGAATAGGATGAGGAAACCAGCATTTCACTTGCCTTATTAATCCGTATAAAAATTCAATAAAGTAGAAAAAAATTCATCCCTGTATAGTAAAAGCAAAGAACGATTTAATTCAGAAAGCGTTATATCGTATTTTTTTCCGCAACATTTCCTGCATGCAACTTTTTCTATCTCAAAATTCCGATAAAGATAATCTGTCACTTCCAGTGACATTTTTCTGAAGAGCTATAGGAAACACCCTCTTTCCCGTAAGTTTTACGATATTTATGTGGTGTCAAACCAATCTTATCAACGAAATGCCTTGAAAGATGCGAAGCATCTGTAAATCCTAAAATTTCTGCTATTTCTTCCAACGTCAAGCCTGTATAGATCAAATAATCGGAGGCCTTTTCAATGCGAATATCATTCAATAATTTTCGTAAAAGCTTGTACCCGTCAAATCATTTAGCTTCTTCGACAGAGAAGACTCAGAAATATAAAAAACATCTGCCACCTTTTCCAAAGTCAAGTGCTCGGCAGAATGGAAATATATATAACTCAAAATCGAATTCTGTAAGCCGTTGCTTGATTTTTTGCCCATTTCTTCTCTAGCCTGAAAACATCGTCGGTACTCCACCATGAGTTCTATAATTTTAACCAGAGTATACAAAAAGTAATCGGCTTATTCCTTTGACTCAAAACCGCAGAATCTACTCCGAGCTCTCCTTGCAAAGACGACATAATATAGTCAATGCGGGATGACTGCTCCTTATCCAGATAAATTACCGGATGCGACAGTAGAAAATTCAAAAGACTCACGCTCTCCTCTTCCAAGCCCGGCGTAAACTTCAAAACTGTATTTAAAAATTGATAATCGTAAACAATGAGACTTAGATGCAAAGTATCTCTGACATCAATGATGTCCGTCACCTCTCCATGGTGTAATTGCACAAAAGAGTATGCGGGACGATATCAAACTCCACACCCGTCGATTTTTGATTTTTCCCTGATTCCCTTGTTAAAATACATAAATCGCGCTGCCTGATGCATCAATGCTTTTGTCGGCTTCTCAATCGCCCTCACAGTCAAAAGGCACACAAAGAAATAGGATTGATATCGGACGTCCAACTTTCTTGTATAACTGGCTTTTTATTCATATATCCTTATTCCCCAAATTATATAAATTTCTTATTTCCATAAAATAGGAATGGAATAGCAAACAAAGAAAAAAATCCCTCTTTTATAACATCTGAACTCTAACTCAACTATGTATGTCTTATTATACCATGATTTTCGAATATATTGCTACAAAAAGGACTTTCTGGGTACAAGTCCCAAAAGTCCTTTTCTTTTTAAATAAGTACCACGCTCCTTGCGCGCGAAATCCTGTTCAGAGTCGTTTCAGCACCTATTAAAAATACTTTACATAAACAATTACTATCATCATCATTGCCAAAGACAATACGACGATATTCGCAATACCAATTGCAATAAAGAGCTTTTAATCCCCACTTCATATAGGTCTTTAACTCTACCTTAGCTGCACCAAGTCCTCCCATAACAACACCGGAGGTCGGAGTGAAAAGGTTAATCAAACCGCAACCTGCAGAGAATACAGCAACCATAACGGATGCATTAAATCCAAGAGCATTTGCAAGACCTCCCATTACCGGAATAGAGAAACCTGCCAATCCGGAAGTAGAGGGAACCAGGAAGCTGAGCACTAAGTAAAATGATGTAGGAAAGCGGAGCAAATATGAAGCCCTGAACTCCTCTAAGCATACTTGCAGACTTATCCAAAATCCAGAAATCCATATGCGTTGCTTTCATCACTACCGTAATACCACGTGCTACCGCAATAACTATAGCTACGGAAAGAAGATCTTTCGCCCCATCAAGATAAGTATTGATGAATTCGTTTTCCGACATTCTTGCCATAACAGCAATAATAACGCTGGCAAATGTAAACCAAGCAGCCAATTCCGCAAAGTACCACTGTCCAAGAGGAACCCCGGTCAAGAAATCTGACCAGCCCAGTGCCGCAAGATAAGATTCTTCATTGCCTCCAAAGGTAATATCCTGATAAGAAATCAGGGATGCTATCATAACCGCAAAGGAAATTGCAAATACAATCAGCACCGCCTTATGCTTTCCGGTAAACTCCAGAGTCTGTCCGTCATCCTTTGTGAAGTACTCCTTCATATCCTGTTGCTCTTGCAATGAAAGGATGGTGGAACCCTTATCTGCCTTTACTTTTCTTGCGTAAGCGAGCACGAAGAAAATAGCGATAAGAAGTGAGGTTATCCAAAGAGCAAAACCGAGAACCATAATGGTTGTACTACTATACGGAACATTTACGCTCTGTAATGCAGACGTTGCTGCCCCTGTAGCGAAGGGGTTAATTGTGGATCCTAAAACACCACAGCCCGCGCCGAGCAGAACAGTTGCTACAGCAACGATGGTATCAAAGCCGGCCGCTACAAGAGCGGTAGTAATCAGAGCATAGAAACCGATGGTCTCTTCTGCCATTCCGTAGGTAGAACCGCCGATAGAGAAAAGAATCATCAAAATAACAATTAAAACTTCTTCCCTACCGTGCATCTTTTTAACCAGATGATATACACCGGCTTCAAGAGCACCGGTCTTCATCACAACGCCGATAAAACCGCCGATAGATACGATAAACACAATTAAGTCAGCCGCATCCACAAATCCATTAGGATATGCCATGAAGAAGTTGCTTAATTTAGCTCCTACCACGGTTACGGTACCACCGTCAGCAACGGTCTGAACCAAGTCCCCATACTTATCGGGATTCAAACCTGCAATAAGATCATTGCTGATTGGTTGTCCGTTCAAAAGAACGGAAATAATACATAAAACTGCTAAAATAATAAATAAAAATACTAAATGCTGTTAGAGATTGTTTTTCGCTTTCACAGAAACACTATCCCCTTCTGCTTTTTATTTAGTAATAATGGTGCCTGTTTCACCCTTTAAAGCAAGAGCAGCCTTCTGTAAGGAAGTAATAAGAGCGGTTCCTCCGTTTGTATTATTCTTGACAAATTCCATGCAAGACTGAACCTTAGGCAGCATACTGCCCGGCGCAAACTGCTTTTCAGCAATATACTGTTCAGCCTCGGAAAGACTCATGGTTGGAAGTTCCTTCTGATCCGGTTTGTTGTAATTGATGCAAACACGGTCTACTGCAGTCAGAATAATGAGCATATCCGCTCCAATCGACTCAGCAAGCAATGCGCTGGAACGATCCTTATCGATAACCGCTGCAACTCCCTTTAAGCCTTCCGCTGTTTCCACAACCGGAATTCCGCCACCACCGACTGTAATGACAATGTCACCCTGCCTTTACAAGCTGCTCTACAACTTTGAGTTCAACGATACGCTGTGGAATTGGTGAGGGAACCACACGACGATATCCTCGTCCTGCATCCTCCACAAAAGGTAAATCCCTTCTCTGCCGCAATTTTGTCGGCTTCTTCTTTTCAGTATAGAAGCTGCCTACAGGCTTTGTCGGCTTTGCAAATCCGGGATCTTTCTCATCTACAACAACCTGTGTGATAATGGAAGCACATTCCTTTATCCATGTGACGAGCCTTCAATTCCTTCTGAATAGCCTGCTGTAAATGGTATCCGATATATCCCTGAGACATTGCTCCACATTCCGGGAACGGCATGAACGGAGTATTTCCTCCCTTATTACTGGAAAATTCCATTGCAAGGTTAATCATGCCGACCTGTGGTCCATTACCATGTCCTACAATCACTTCGTATCCTGCTTCAGACAAGTCTACAATTGTCTTTGCGGTGTGACGAACTAAGTCAAGTTGCTCTTCGGGGGTATTGCCTAAGGCATTTCCCCCGAGAGCTACAACAATACGTTTTGCCATGCTCTACTCTCCTACTTTAAGGTTGCATACATCACTGCTTTAATGGTATGCATACGATTCTCCGCTTCATCGAAACTGTCTTGCCTGCTTTCCAAGGAAGACATCATCCGTTACTTCCATAGCCTCTAAGCCATACTTCTGGTAAATATTTTCACCAATGGTGGTATTGCGGTCATGGAAGGAAGGTAAGCAATGCAGGAAAATAGCATGCTGATTAGCCATAGCCATAACTTCTTTATTTACCTGATACGGACGAAGAAGCTTGATTCTGCTCTCCCACAGTTCTTCCGGCTCACCCATAGAAAGCCAGATATCGGTATAAAGCACATCAGCGCCCTTTGCACCAATCTTCACATCATCCGTTAATTCAATCTCTGCGCCTGTGTCTTTCGCTACTTCTCTGCATTTTGCAACGAGGTCGTCGGAAGGCATCAAATCCTTCGGTCCGCATGCACAGAAGTGCATTCCGAGCTTAGCACAAACAATCATTAAAGAGTTAGCTACGTTATTTCTTGCGTCTCCAAAGAATGTTAACTTACGGCCTCTTACATCGCCAAACTCTTCCTTTACAGTAAGAATATCCGCAAGCATCTGTGTCGGATGATACAAATCGGTTAATCCGTTCCATACAGGAACACCGGAATACTTTGCAAGTTCCTCTACTACCTTCTGCTCATATCCGCGGTACTCGATACCGTCATACATACGACCCAATACCTTAGCGGTATCTTCCAGAGACTCCTTCTTTGCCCATCTGGGATGATCCCGAATCAAGGAAGGTAACACCCATTCCCAAATCACGAGCTCCCACTTCAAATGCACAACGTGTTCTGGTAGAAGTCTTCTCAAAAAGCAATACAACCTGCTTGCCCTTCAGATAACTGTGGTCTACACCATTTGCTTTTAATCTCTTGAACTCGGCAGAGAGCTCTAAGAAATATCTAATCTCATCCGGTGTATAATCCAGCAAAGTCAAGAAGCTTCTTCCTCTTACATTAACGCCCATAGTTAATTCCCTTTCTCTTCTACATTATCGCACTACTTAGTCTTCACGAATAAGTGGCATGGACATACATCTGGGGCCGCCACGTCCTACACATAAGTTCGATGCTTCGAGCTCCAATACGGTAAATCCATTCTCTTTCAAGTACTTGTTCGTAACGTAGTTTCGCTTGTAAACAATAATCTTTCCGGGAGCAATAGTCAAGGTATTTGAACCATCATTCCACTGCTCTCTCTCTGCTGCAAGTGCATCTCCTGCACCGCAGAGGGAACAAGCGAACCTTCGGCAGACCCATAAACTTAGCCAGAATTTCTTCCAACTTTCCGGTATGCTCTTCAATCTTCACATCATGCTTTGCCGCATCCTTTGTGATAGCGAAAACCTGTAAGGTTCCCATAATTCCCGGGTGAATAGTAAATGCATCGGTATCAATCTGTGTAAATACGGTATCCAAGTGCATGAAAGCACGAGAATTCGGAATATTGAAAGCGAGGATAGTCTCGATCTTGTTTCCTTCATTCTCGTAGAACATCTTCATAGCCAAATCCTGAATGGCTTCTGCCTGTTCTCTGAGAGATACCGATAAAGAGTAATTTTTTTCATTTACGTTCAATACATCGCCACCCTCAATATGGAAATGATTGTTACGACCATAAAGATCAGGAACATTTCCTGCATACTCAGGATGATATTTAAAAATATAATCCGCATATATGGTCTCGCGATTTCTTGTTACAGAATACATTCTGTTGATAACGGCACCATTTCCTACTGATGCAAACGGATCACGAGTAAAATAAAGGTTCGGCATCGGATTTACAAGAAGATGAGATGCAGTCTCGATTCTGTCTACCAGAAATTCGTATGAATCTCACCAAGCTCGGAGAAGGTAATTCCGGCCATCGTCTTCAGAACCAATTCTTTGGTGTTCTTGAATTTTTGCTAAAAATCTTTGATGATTTTGTGGTACACTGCTGTATGAACTCCGGACTCTTCCAACCACTGATCCAAGAACTTCTCCTTGATTTCCGGATGGGCATCCAGTGTTTCAGCCATCAAATCTTCAAGGTAAACAACCTCAACACCATTATCTCGTAAAAATCTGTGCAAAACGATCATGCTCAAGCTGTGCCTCGGCAAGATCAGGGATATCATCAAACAGTAACTCTCCTAAGGTATCCGGAGTTAAGTTCAATAATTCGTCACCCGGCCTGTGAAGCAATACTTTTTGAGTGTCTTAATCTCACTCTGTTACATGAATATTGGACATGCTTTTCCTCCTTAAATAAAAATTGATTTCCATAAGCCCATACCGCGCGCCAGAAATGGATTTACTTTTAATCAATAATTAACCTTTTTGTAAGGTTTTTCGGTAACATGCTCAAAGTTGTACATAAAAAGTGCATCAACTCTTCCCTAATTTGTAAACTTATTATTTAATAAGCATGGTAAATATGCAGCAAAATTTTTGTATTTTTTTGCATAGTTTTATAATAATGCGAAATATTTTTACCGTTATATAACTGAATTTTTGTTCATAAAGCATATAATAAGCTTCCCTACTCCTTTGACATCTCAGCTTAATTATAAACGATACCGTTAGAATAAAAATATTTGAATTATATAATAGAAATACTTCGATAAGATTTTTATCTGTATTCCGTTTTGGAAAAATTCTATCCTACAGAAAATCTTCCGTAGCTAAAAATTTTTTTCGTACCTGGAAATCTTCCATGCCAAAAATTTTTCTGCATAAAAACCATTTCATACAGGATATGCAGAACTGCTTCCTATTATGAAAATGGTTCCCTACTACTTTTTAATGGTTAAACATAGGATTGAAAGGATTGGGTTATACATCCGAATGATTTCGCTATAGATTTCAATACTCAAGCCAATTTTTAAATGCTCGCTTTTTCTTCTTCCAATTTCAGAATGGTCTCTGTCAAACTCTTTGCTTCTCCCTTCTGCAGAATAAGAATCATGGCTTCTATATCATCGAGATTCATATGTTTCTTTCCGATATATTGTTCAACCTCCTTGGATAATCCAGAGCCTTCTCCCGCTCTAACGTTTCAAGTTCAACACGTTCCTTCGTACTTTCCTGCCATTCTGCCTTGAGAGCTTCTAAATGCTCCTTCTCGGCATTTTCAATCTCATCCTTAATGATTTCCTTGCTAACCGTTTCGAAGTTATGAAGTGCATTTTTGCTTTTGGGCAATGAAATCGTTTCTTTCCTGTGTCAATCTGGCAATCTCATCATCGTACTCGGTAAGATTATAATGACCATCATCCGAGTCTTTCCGAATCTCTTTTGCCAAAGCCAAAATCGATTTTTATTTTTCAGGATTCGTTTCCGGATAGAAACGCTTTGTTTTACTACTTCCCTGAATTTTCCGACTGTACGATTTCCCACAAGGACATAGAGACCTCCGAAAATCAAAATATCCACTAAATAAATCCCCACCAAAAAGAGGATTCCTCTTTCCCTCAATAAGAAGAAATACAATCCGAGAGGAATTGCGGCAAAGAAGAAAGGGAATAGAAAAATCAAGCACAAAAACTCAGCAAATCCAACAGGCTTATACAAAAACGGCAAAGAGTTTTTCGGAAATAAACATAGGAGCACCTTCCTCTTACAAATCCCTTTGCATCTGTCGCTTTTAATTCTTTGTTTTTCCTGCTTAAGCGGTGCCGTTTCCTCTGCAATGCGCTCTTTTATTCCCTTATTCTTTGCACTTTCTCTTTCACTCTGTGCTTTCTTTACTTTACCGCTACTCTGTTCAATCTTCTCATCGTAGGACTGCTCCAGTTCCTTCTGTCTTTTCTTTAATTGTTTTTCAATTTTTTTCCGTTACTGCAGCTCTGTCTCTTTCATATACCTGCTTTGTCTCTTTCTCTTTCTCCAATGACACTTGCAAGTTCTCTTGAATTCTTTTGAAAAATTGATTAATAATTCCTTTGACTGTTCTAAAAAGCTTGAGGATTCTCTGTTTCCAGTCCCATTTTCCCCCTCCGATTTCTGATCTTCTATTCTTAATTCCATCTTTTATTACTGTCTTTATAACGTTTTATTTATAGCATAGACCTGTATTTCTTACAACGAAATATAATAGACTTTTTAACTATTCCGGATAGGAATCAAAAATTATACTGCTTTATTCCTTTTTCTTTACCGAAGAAAAAGCTGGAAACCGTTCCCGGACCGGTATGACGAGCAATCGTTCCGCCTATGTCAAAGATTTCAATACCCCCTCCGGATGAAAGTGCTCTTCAATCCTTTCCAAAAGCTTCTTTGCATCCTCAAGGCACGCAGAGTGACTGATAAAACATTTTTCCGAAGGAGTATATCCTTCCTTTTCCATCTTGGAAAGAATATTTTCTATAGCCTGTTTTTTTCCGCGTGCCTTTTCGATAGGCTTTAATGTTCCTTCCTCCGTAATCTTTAGGACCGGACATATTTTTAAAAGCCCCCCTGATAAAGCCTGCCGCCTTACTGACTCTTCCTCCTGAATAAAAAAAGCGAAGATCAGAGGTAAAGAAATAGCCATGCAGACGATTTCTCCATTTTTCCACTTCAGTACGAAGGCTCATGCATATCGAGGCCTTTCTCTTTCAATTCATAAGCCTTATCTACCAAGAGACCATAGCCGCTGGAGGCCATGAGAGAATCCACTATTTCGATTTTTCTCTCCGGAAATTCTTCCAATAAAATGTCTTTTGCAATATGGCAAGAGTTATAGGTACCGGACACTCCGCTGGAGAGGCAGATATGGAAGATATCCTGCCCTTTTTCTAGATATTTTCGAAAGCTGTCGATATATTCTTCCGTATTAACTTGCGTAGTCTGGCTTTTTCTCCGGAAAGCATACGTTCAAAGAGTATTGCTTGAGAAATAGACGCATAGAAATCATCCTGATACGCCTCTCCCTCCAAGAAAAATTTTGCATAAACCAGATTAACGCCGTGTTCTTCCGCCCATCCCTTTCTTAAGTCCATGGTGGAGCAACAAGATAGTACATAATGATCCATTTTTATCCCTTCTATTCTTTCCACTCTTTCCATTAAATCGAGTTAGGGGTTCTTACTCCCCCAGTACGTTACGGATTGCTACCGGCGTTCTGTAATTCCAACGATAAATGCGAATACCGGAACGACGAGATGCCGCGTTTACTACCTGTCCGTTTCCAATGTAGATTCCTACATGATTTACCACTCCTCTTCGGTTAGCATAGAAAATCAAATCTCCCGGCTTAATATTTTCACTGCTTACCTTCACACCGGTTTTAGCCTGTTCCCGGGATACTCTGGGTAAAGATACTCCATATTTTCCCATAATCGTCTGTGTAAAGCCGGAACAGTCACAACCGTGCGTAAGCGAAGTTCCTCCCCATACATAGGGATTACCCACAAACTGACAAGCAAAGTTTACAAGATCACTTCTTCTCTTTGCAGCCTGATTGGCTCTGTCTTGTGCCGGACGGTAGCTGAGCGCCTCATAAAGAGCATAGCTCACGGATACATTATTGTCTCTGGTAGAGACGAAGGCACCCTGTTCTCCTTCGTCATCATCCCCGGAGTCCAGTTCCAGCTGTACCCACCCATCCAACTGATTAATAACCGAATACCTCTGGTCCTTGGTTATCTTCGTCCATGCCGAGGAATTTAAGTCAGCACTGGAACGCACATTTAAAGCATCGGTATTTACAATTGCCATTACTGTAGCATGCTCTACTGCAAGACTTTCCGCTTCCTTTCCTCTTGCCACAAGCTCAGCCTTTACATACCCCGTGATTCCACCGGATTCAATCTTTAGCCATCCGTTTTCCTCACCAAGTATATTTCCGCCGGCAAAGCTTGGAAACTTTCCGATAATATTTTCAATTCCTTTATCCTCGGGGCTTGAGCGGATGTTGATATAGTCCTGTGCCTTGGAAACCCCTAAATTGTCATACATATTTAGAACCTTTTGGCGAAGATTTAAGCTTCTTGCTTCATCTAAGCCATACTCCAAACGCACATTTTCCGATTTGGAAGAAATATAAGCTTCTTCCACCCCTTCCAAGGTATCTGCGGAAATTTTCAAAAAGTCCTTTCCGCTTCTGCTTAATACTATATAGCGCTCTCCCTTGGCGCAGGAAGAAAGCGTATTTCCATCCACAATTTCCGGAGTAGAACGAATACGAAGCTTATCGGCAAGAATGGTTACTCTGGGCGCCATATACTCACGGGCCTTTTCCTTTGCTTCCTCCCCTTCCAGAAGATAGTTTTTTTACAATATATCCTCTAAACCGCCGGAACGAACCTTCGCCCAGCCTGCCTTTCCTTCCACGTCGGATTCCAGCACTTCTACTCCCGCACCGTTTCGTAAAAGCCCTATGATATTGCGGATATCATTTTCATTGGTATCCGAACGGAAATTAATATAAGAATCACATTGAATCAAACCTAAATTCTGATATTGTTCAAGCGCTTCCTCCTGTTCCGTCTTAATCTTATCCTCTAACTTCAGCTTTAATGTTGACTCTGATGCTTTTTCTGTCTCTCCCCCGGCAATTTCACCTGCGGAAAGAACCGAAGCCTTGTCCTCTTCTTTTTCAGACGGGTTTCCGGCTTTTTTGCAAGAATACAAAGAAAAAGACAGAGCTAAGAGCAAGACCAGCATAGATAAACGTCGAATTATATTTTTTTCTTCATCTTCATCATTTTTACCCGATTTTTGTGATTTATATTGCATGGCTTTTTATTCATCTCTTGTTTATTCATTATTTTTGACTCTTTAAACAGATAAAGCTTCCCTGCACTCCTCTTTTTCCCTTGACTAAAACGATGAGAAAAGAATAAATCCGGATTTTCCATTGTACAGTAACCGCTTATGGAGATATTTTCCGGCGGAATAAAAGCATTCCAAAGCAATGATACGATTAAGCTCCCATAAATCAATGTGGAACTTTTCTTCGGAAACCCGTTCAATGGGACAAGCATTTTTCACTTCCTTAAATGCAGGAAAAAGTGTCCAAAAATGCTTCTCCCACATCCTCTGACACCTCATAACAATTCTTACAGATACTCGGTCCAATAGCAATATAGATTTCTTCGGGCTTGGAGGAAAATTCTTCTTCCATCGCCTTAATCACTTGTGCAAGGATTTTTCCATGTGTTCCTCTCCAGCCGCTATGACAGGAAGCAATGGCTCTATGCCCCTTATCGTAGAAAAGAATCGGCACACAGTCCGCAGAGAAAGCAGTGAGTATCACATCCTCTTCATTTGTTATAAGAGCATCCACATCCGTATACTCTCTTTCCCGGAAAATACCTCTTCCTCGGTCTTCTTTTCCCACGCGGCGGACATTTATACTGTGCGTTTGCTGCGTTAGCACAAAATCTCCTGCCTGTCCTCCGAGAGCTTGCCCTATAATACGGAAGTTTTCTATAACATTTTCTCTATCGTCCCCTAAGGAAAAACCTAAATTAAGAGAGGAAAGATAATCCTTGGACACCCCACCCTTCCTCGTGGAAAAAGCCGTGCCGAAGTCCCGAAAAACCTTCTAAAAGGGGAGATTCTATGAAGGAAGACTATGCTCCCCAACTTTATAGTTCTTTATCGGAAAAAAACTGTCTTCAATCTAAACTCCTGTATTCATTTCTAAAATTTCAGCCATTTCCTTCGCTGTTTTTGTACTCATAATTGCCCCGTTTATACCGGCTTCCTTTGCCGCCATGATATTGTCCTCCAAATCATCAATAAAGAAGCAATCCGAAGGATTTAAGCTGTATTCCTTTAAAAAGCGCTTATAGATAATATCCTGTGGCTTTACACACTTATGTGCTGCAGAATAAAAAGATTCCTGAAAAACATTCTACTGCGGGAATCACTTCCTTATAGATAGAAAGGAGGCGCAGAGAAGCATTGGAAAGCAAATAGATTTCTTTTTCCATTTTCCTTTAAAAGCACGGATGATTTTCCGCAGTTCCCGGAATGACCTTCATATTATATAGGTGCCAATTCTGAAAAGAAAAATGGGCGAGTTCTCTTGCCTTATCGGAACTGAGTCTCTCCATCCAGTTTCGTTCCGCCTTTTCTTCTTCTATCAGTCCTGCATCCAGTAAAACCACTCCTGTGAGTTAAAGACAATGTTCTTTACCTCTCGAATCAATTCCTCATCTTCCGTATAGTGCCGGATAACCCATTCCGGATTATAGGTTACCAAGACATTTCCCATATCAAACAGAATATTCTTATAAGAAATCATTACAATCCTCCGATTTTTATATAAAAAAAATCCCGAGCACCGCTCGGGATATGACGAATCCGGGAATCGAACCCGGGATTCAGCCGTGAGAGGGCTGCGTCTTAACCTCTTGACCAATTCGCCTTAGTCGATTTGAAACCGACTAGCGAATTCTAGCATACCACAGGATTTCCGTCAAGCAATTTTTCTAAATCTTTAAAAAATCCGGGATAGGAAATAGAGATGCACTCCGCATCCTCAATCTCCATAGGACTTTCCTTCGAACAAAGAAGACCGAGCACGGCAAAGCTCATGGCAATGCGATGGTCTTTAAAGCTTGGAAATTCGCTTTCCCTTTAAGGGAAAAAAATACCGCCCTGCCCAAAAATCCGCATGCCGTCTTCCGTTTCCACGCAAGGGATGCCGAGACTTGTAAGATTCTCTACTACCGCCCTTAAGCGGTTACTTTCCTTTCACCTTAAGCTCCTCCGCATTCTTGATTACGGTTTCCCCTTCGGCAATCGTAGCGAGCACGGCAAGAATCGGAAGTTCATCTATGAGTCTTGGGATAAAGCACCTGCAATTTCCGTACCCCGAAGTTTTTCCGTAAGTAAAGAGAATATCTCCTCTCTTCTCCCCTATCGTCCTTTTTATTTAGAATTTGCAATTTCGCACCCATATTGGAAAGAACGTCCAAGATTCCGCTCCGGCTTTCATTTAAGCCCACATTCTCCAAAAGTATTTCGGAGCCGGGAAGGAAGAAGCAGGCTGCCATAAAAGTAAGCTGCGGAGGAAATATCTCCCGGAACGGAAAAAAACCCCTGAATGGGATGCAAGGCCTTTCCCGGTCTTAAGTGAATCTCGGCTTTTCCATCTTTCAGGATTCTTGTTTCAATATCCGCCCCCATTGCAGAAAGGAGCCTCTCCGTATGGTCCCGCGAAAGAGAAGGCTCCGTATAGACCGTCTCTCCTTTTGCATAGAGCGACGCCAAAAGTACGGCAGACTTTACCTGTGCGGAAGAGATGGGACTTTCATAGCAAATTCCCTTAAGTGCACTGCCTTCTATCTTTAAGGGCGCGGTGCATTTTTCTCCTTCCGCGGAAATCTTGGCTCCCATCTTCGATAAAGGACTTAGCACTCTCCCCATGGGACGCTTTTCCAGACTCTCATCTCCGAAAAGTACGGAAGAAAAGGTCTGTCCGGAAAGGATTCCTGCCATAAGGCGCATGGTTGTTCCGGAATTCCCGCAATAAAGAGAGCCGGCAGGCGCCTCTAAAGCCTCCATACCCTTCCCCTCTATGGTGAGTTTTGTACCTTCTCTTTCTATGGAAACACCGAGTTTCTGAAAGATATCCATAGTAGAGAGACAGTCTTCAGAAGGAAGAAAGCCCTCTACCACCGTTTTTTTCCCTTCACAAGAGACGAAAACATAATCGCTCTATGAGAAATACTCTTATCCCCCGGAACACAAAGTTTCCCCTTTAATACTCTTCCTACTCCATAGAGCTTCGCAATCACTTAAGATACCCCTTCATTTCCAAATAATTCCGCATGAGTACTTCCATTTCCCGGTAATCAATACGGGAAGCGTTAATCATCAAGTCATAATTATCCACCTTCATCCAGTCCTCTCCGGTGTAATACTTATGATACTCTCTTCTTTCCCGGTCAATCTTCTTGATACGCTTCTTTGCCTCTTCTTCATCCACCTTACAGTAGTCCATGGTTCTTTCGATACGCTTCTCCATGTCCGCATAAACAAAAAAATCCACATGTTCTTTCTTTTGCTTCCCGTAAGATTACGTTGGCACAGCGTCCTGCAATAATACAGCTCTCCTGCTCCGCAAGTTCTACCACAACCTGACTTTGGAAAGCGGAAAGAGTTCTCGGGACTCACGATGTCCTCTTCTAAGACTCGGCTTTCCAAGTCTCGGTTTTTAAAGAATCCACAATCTTGTATAAGAGATTACTTCCCGCCTTCTCGTCCGCCAAACGGAAGTACTGCTCTCCGATTGCCGTCTTTTTCGGAAGTAATGCGCAAAATTTCCTCATCATAAAGGGAATCCCCAAAGATTCTGCCAAGTTTTTCCTACAGTGCGGCCTCCGGAACCATACTGTCTTCCAATCGTAATAACCAGTTTTTCGTAAGCATATTCGCCTCCTACATCGCTAGCGGTATTGTTTTAACCTATTATAATACAGAAAAGGCAGTCGCACAGCTAAAAAAATTGTCTCTACGTGCTGAACTGCCTCTTTTAACTTTTAAACCTGATATTTCCGTCTTTGCTTTTTGCCGGATTTTTCTCCAACCCGCTTCTTTTCTCTTTGATTCTGAAGAATTTTTTTATTATCTACCTCAAATCAAGGTTCTATTTCTAATAAATATTAATGTTTTTCTCCGTTCTCTTCTTTAAGACAGTAAAATGCGGTCGTTGTCCAAAGGCCTTCCCCGCCTTCTCGGAAAACTTCCGAAGAAGCATATCCACCGTGAGGTGCTCTCTTTCTTCTCCGGAAAGATCCAGAACGATTTTTCCGCTATCCATCATTAAAGTTCTGTTTCCAAGCTCCAGAGCCTGATGCATATTGTGGGTAATCATAAGACAGGTGATTTCCCGCTCCGCCACAATACTCTTTGTGAGCGAAAGCACCTTTTCCGCGGTTCCCGGATCCAGTGCCGCCGTATGCTCATCAAGCAGCAAAATCTTCGGCGTAACCATGGTCGCCATTAAAAGCGTGAGTGCCTGTCTCTGTCCTCCGGAAAGAAGACCTACAGGGTGATTCATTCGGTCTTCCAAGCCCATATCAAGAAGACTTAGTTGCTCTCTAAAGTAGGCCTTCTCCTTCTTTCCCGCACGGGAAAATAAGGACAAGCCGCTCGCCCGAATGTAAGAGACGGAAAGATTTTCCTCAATACTCATGTGAGGAGCCGTACCCATCAAGGGATCCTGAAAGAGCCTTCCGATAAAGGCACTTCTCTTATGCTCCTGTAAGAAAGTGATATCCCTTCCTTCCAAAATAACACTGCCCTTGTCTAAAAGGAAAGAGCCCGAAATGGCATTAAAAAGGGTGGACTTTCCCTGCCCCGTTACTCCCGACAATAGTTGCAAAATCTCCCTTATCAAGGTGCAGGGAAAGGTTTTTCCAGTGCCCTTTTTCTCGTGAATGGTATTCGGATTAAAGGTTTTGGAAATATTCTTTAAATCAAGCATTTTCTCCCCTTTCCCGCATCGCGTTTCTTCTGAGCTTTGCGTAGTGGAAAAGCTCTTTAATTCTTGTGGAAGAAATCGCAAGAGCAACAATCAAAGCACTGACGAGCTTAAAAGCTTCTGTCGGCACACGCAGGCGAAGCGCAAGGGCAATCACCAAGCGATAAAGAATCGCTCCGCCGATAACCCCGAGGATTCTTCCGAAAAGCTTTCTCTTTCCGAAAAGCGTCTCACCGATCACAAGGGAGGCAAGCGCTACCGTAACCATTCCATTCCCCAAGTTGATATCCGAGGCTTTGTGTACTGGGCAATCAGAGCACCGGAAAGGCCGGTTAAGGCATTGGAAAGGCAGAGCCCTACTGTAATCGTAAAAGCCGGATTAATCGAGGATGCCCGTACCATGGCCGGACTGTCTCCGGTTGCACGAATGGAAAGTCCGAGCCCCGTTCCGAAGAACCAGCGTAAAATAAAAGCCACAAGCAGTAAAATAAGAAGAAGGAGAATCAGCGTTCCCCACTCGGAAAGGAAGGGATTTTCCCCTGCAAATAGAGTAAACACCGTATCAGTCCCGAATATGGAAAGATTCGAAGAAAATCCCATTACCGCAAGGTTTATGGTGTAAAGCCCTGTATTCACAATGATTCCGGCAAGGATGCTCTCAATTCCCAGCGTCGTTTGCAAAAAAAGCGGTACAAAAAGCCCGAAAGGGAGCCGGAAAGCATTGCCATAAAAAAATCCCCAGTATGGAATGCCCGGAAATCGTAAACACTGCCGATACCGCAGTCCCGAGCGTAAAGGATCCGTCCGTGGAAAGATCCGCAATATTTAAGATGCTATAGGAAATAAAAAGGGCCATAGCAACCAGCGCATAAATAAGCCCGATTTCCAAAGCGGTCTTCATGATTCTATCGTAAAAATTCAGCCATACTCATCCTACTTATTCTACTTGATTCTACTTGAATTTACTTGATGTTACTTGAATTTACTTGATGTTACTCAATTCATTTAATGTTACTCGAATTTATTTAATGTTACTCGAATTTATTTAATGTTACTCGAATGCCGAAGCCTCGTTATCCACTCCGCTTCGGCATAAAAATTGTTCTCAGATTCATCCTGTACTACTTATCCATATAGCAGTGCTATCTTCTCAGCACAGAATTTCGTGTAAAAATTTATTTTGCAAATTCCTGATTGGTCTTGATTTCTTCTACCTTTGTGCAGTAGGGCTTAAAGACTTCCTTTAACTCATCCATGGAAAATCCGAGCTTTTCCGCTGTATCAGTATTCACAGTCGCAATACCGTTGTCAAAGGTCTGTACAGGAAGCGTTGCTGTTTCTTTTCCGCCGTGTAAAACCTCATCCACCATATCCGCTGTTGCCTTTCCAAGCTGTACATAATCTACTCCGTAGCCGGCAAAAGCACCGTTTAAAGCAAAGGAATCGGCTCCACCGTAGTGGGGAATCTTCGCCTTCTGCAGTTTCTCATAGAAACTGAGCTCAGCCTTCTGGATAGTATTATCCGTCGGAGTGAAAATCGCGTCCACCTTCTCTGCAATGAGAGCATCCACTGCCTGATTTACTTCATCGGTAGTCGTTCCGGTCTTCTCAACCACTTCCACGCCCTTATTCGCTAAGAATTTCTTTGCGTCTTCAATAGGAGCCTTGGAAGAGTCCTCACTCTTAGAATAGAGCAGTCCGATTTTCTTTGCGTCCTTATTTGCCGCAAAAATCAGATTCATAATGGCATCCGTATTCAAATAGTCGGAAGTTCCGGTAATCATACCGCCCGGCTCTTCCATGGACTTTACAAGCTTTGCGGAAACCGGATCCGATACTGCGGAGAAAACGATGGGAACATTCTTTCCTTCTGTACCTGACTGCACTACCTGTACTGCCGGTGTGGCAATCGGAACAATAACATCCACCTTATCCGCAAGAAGCTGTGCGGTCATCTGGTTTAATACAGGAGGCATCGCCCTGCCCGTTTAACTTGTACTCCTTATACTCGTACTTTACGCCATCCTTGGAAAGACTGTCCAGCTCTGTGCAGAGGCTGTCTTCAATCTGATTGAGTGACGGGTGATCCATAAACTTTAAAATCCCTACCTTATAGGTCTTTTTCTTCTCCTGCATCTCCCTTTTCCTCTGTCTTTTCTTCTTCCTTTGCTTCCGTCCCCTTTTTCTTCTGCGGAAACACTTTTCTTCTCCCTTACTCTCTGCCTTCTCCGCAGGCTTGGAACATGCCGCTAAAAAAGCACGGATGCTAAACAAAGAGTTGCCAATAGTCTTTTCTTCATAATAACCTCCTTTTTATATTGCAAGGCTATACTCTAACACAGAAGAGGAGATGTGTAAACGAAGACAGAGGGAGTTTCCTCCCTCTGCCATAGATTGTCGGTATAGCTTGTATAACTGTATTTTTAAAAATAAGCATACTTAGAAAATATAGAAATAAAATGAATAATTATTTCCTATATCTCTTTTAAGTTTTTCATAAAAATTCTCACGTGTCCCGGCCATGATGACGACAATAACTTGATTTTCCTCTTGATAAACCACATAGGCCAATTCATAATTTGTCTTATTATAGAATACATCAAACAATATATGCCCTCTAAGTCGCCATGTTTTGCTTCTCCAATAAAAGGGTTTTCTAAAATGCTTTTGTATCGCCTGATTAAACTTTTCCTTTTAGTCCTTTTTCTTTCAGCTTTTTAAAATATTTACCCGCTGCGGGAAGAAATCGAAGTTCCGGCATTCCTATTTTTTTCTCCTTTCTCACCAAAAACTTCTTGCAATGTATAGTATGAAGCTTTCCCTTCGGCAACTTTCTTCGCATCCTTCAGCATAGCTTCAACTGAATGGCGAATTTCCTTCTGTCTATTACGAAAAAGCCTGTAAGAGTGATTCTCCCGAAAGCCCTTCTTTAATCAAATCCGAAAGAGATTTCCTCAGCAAATTCCTCTCCCCTTCTCGAATCGGACGAATAATCAGCTCTTCCCTCGTATCTCACACTCTGCACCATGAGTAAAAACCCAATTGTGAATAAAAATTTCTGCGGAATAGTAATCTGTCTTTTCGCAGAAATACGCAATTTTTAACCTCAAATGCTTTTTCTCTTTCTAACACATTCCCCATCTTTTGCCCTCCTATTCCTATCTTCTTTGCTTTTTTTATTACATCCATTTCTTTGTTTCTTTGTTTCTTTGTTTCTTTGTTTCTTTGTTTCTACTTTAATTTGTATTCAATACAATGTCAAGTCAACAAAAATAATTCTCCGGTGATTGAAAATGTATTATTCTTATAAAAATGCGTTATACTCTTTCTTGTATTTTTTTCAAGCCTTACATAGAAAAAAACGGAGACAATTATGCACGATAAATCAAATAAAAGCAAAGTCCCATCCTACTCTTAAGCGACTCTCCCTCTTACGGTACGGTAGCACTACGAATGGCCTCTGCCGTACTGGAAAAAGCTCCATTATGACGTCTTTTCCTTCCGACCGCGCTGGTATCGAAATACCTTAAATTACGGAAGGGCGGAAATACTGGATACAACAGAGTACCTCTTTCATAGCCTCGCGGTTTGGAAGGAACTCGGCTTTTCTTTTCCTTCTCTTTTTATCGGCTTTGTCCTTGGAGAAAGGCAAGCAGAGCGTATTTATCAATTTGCAAAAATAGAAAAAGAAAACGGCAGTTATCTCTTTTTTGATCCCATTATGGCAGATCACGGAAAACTTTATAACGGCCTTCAAAAAAAGGACGTTGAAAGTAGAAAGAAGCTCATGCAGATCGCCGATTGTATTTTTCCGAATAAAACAGAGGCCTGCCTCTTTGGCGAGACCTCAACATTGTTCCGATAACTTTCAACTTTGGCATGAAGCAAAGGAGCTTGTCTATTCTTTAGTGGAAAAAGGTGCAAAAAGTATCTGTATCACCAGTATGAAGATTGAGGAAAAGCCCTGCATTTTTCTTTATGAAGAAAACACAAAGGAATTTCACATCCTCCCCTATACAGAAAGAAAATTGAACCTTGGAGGTACCGGAGATCTCTTTTCTTCTCTTTTTATCGGAAAATACCTAAAGGAGAAAAACTTTCTTTTTGCCGGAGACTGGGCTCTTCAGAAAATGAACTGCATTTTGGATGCCTTTCAGGAAAGAAATCATGGTGAGAAAACTATTCCCATTGAAGAATATCTTCATCTTCTGGATTAGTTTCATCTCTAGGACTAATTTCATCTCCAGGATTAGTTTCGTCTCTCAAGATCTCTCCGGACTTTTCAATTCGAATAAACTTCGGAAGCAGTTCTCATCAAGTTTTAGTCCGTCACCGTATCTACCCCTACCTCCGGAAGCTCTTCCACTTCCAAGCCTTCAATATAGTAAATAAGCTGCGACACATCCTTTGAAATCGAGTATTTTCCCTTTCGGAGGATTCCTTTTACCCGAATCCAAGATTCTTCCGATTTTAATTTTGATAAGTCAAGATCCGTCTTAAACTCAAAATTCACATAGCCCCCGGTGCAATACGGACAGGATGGACCCATTCTTCCAACCAGTGTATAGCCTCCGAAGTTCATATAATAGCCATCAATGCTGACAGTCTTCCCCTCATAATCTTGAAAGTTCATATACCAGTCATTAATCTGTGTGGCATAATGCTTATCTCCCACCACAATATCCGGCTTTTCAAGATTTACCTTTCCTCTATCCTCTTTCGGATCATAGGGGTAGTCATCATACGGGATAGGCGCCTTCCCCTTTTCGCTCTCTTTTACATCAGCTTCTACACTCTTCTTATCGGAAGCTTCTTCACTTTCCTTTCCTTCCGCTTCAGAAGATGCTCCGCTTCCATATTCCTTATCAAGAGATTCCTGCTCTTTTTGTTCGAGACTCTCCAATTCCTTGGCCTGCTTTAGGGCCTCCTCTTCCGAAAGGGAGGAAGCATTCTCTCCAGAACTTTCCATACCGGCATTATTCCCTACTTTTCTAATGTTATTCGCTTTTTTGCAGGATGTAAATGTTAAGCAAAGTACAAAAAGTGATAGTAATAGGAAGATTTTTTTATTAACAGCTCTGCTGCCTATAGCGGACTTCATGAAACGCTTATCCGGTCTGCTATCCATGCTGCTATTTCTACTACTGTTTTTCAAATTGCTCTTCCATTTCCAACCTCCCTTCCCTAGCTCTTCCGATTTCGTACCGCTTCCACACCCAGAAAAACAAAGAACAAAATCATATCTACTATTACGATCGAAGCACCTGTGGGAATGCTGTACAAAAAGGACAGGCTGATTCCGACAATAAATCCGAAGAGTGAAAGAACAGCCGCCAGTATAATAGTAGATAAAAAGTTCTTGCAAACTCGCATCGCCGTAATGGAGGGGAATACGATCAAGCTGGAAATCAGCAAGGTTCCCATCATTCGCATACCGAGCACAATGGTAATGGAGGTAAGAAGCGCTAGAACCATATTGTAAAAGCGTGTATTGGTGCCGCTGGCCTTCGCAAAACTTTCATCAAAGGTTACCGCAAAAATACGCGGGTAAAATACAATGTATAAGAACAAAACCACCACGGAAAGAACGACGGAAAGTCGAAGATCCGAAGGGCTGATAGCCAGGATGGAGCCGAACATATAGTTGCATACATCCGTATTCATTCCGGAAGTTAAGGATATCGTCATAACGCCGACCGCCAAAGCCCCGCTGCAAAGCAGTGCCGTAGCCGCGTCCCCCTTTATTTTGGCGCTTTCTTCCAATTGCAGAAGGAAAAATGCCGCTATCACACAGACCGGAATGGATACCGACATCGGTGCGAAATTGAGGGCATAAGCTATGGCCAATGCCGCAAAGCCCACATGGGAAAGACCGTCTCCAATCATGGAATAGCGCTTTAAAACAAGGCTTGTTCCAAGAAGGGCGGAGCACAAAGATACGAGACCTCCAACCACGAGAGCACGAATCATAAAGTCGTACTGGAACATTTTTCAGTAAAGAATTAAGCATTTTCTTCCTCCTTTACCAAAAGTTTCCCCCACTTCGAGGAAAGATAGTTCTCTGCACTTCCGAAAAAGCGCTGTATACGGTCAAGGTGCAGAATGGTTTTTGCACGCTGCACCACTTCCTTCACATCATGAGAGACCATGATAATGGTCATCCCCTTTTCTTTATTTAACTTATCGAGCATTTCATAGAGCTCTTTCTGTGCGAGAGGATCCAGTCCGGCAACCGGCTCATCCACCACGAGGAGCTTTTCGCTTGCACAGAGGGCTCTTGCCAAAAGAACCCTCTGCCGTTGTCCTCCGGATAGGTTTCTGAAGCAGGCCTTCTTCAGATCTGTCACCTTTAAGTACTCCATAGCGTCTTCTACGCTCTTCTTATCTTCCTTTCGATAAAAAGGAAAAAACGAAAGTTTATTTAATCTACCCGACTCTACTACCTCATAACAGCTGGCAGGAAAATCCTTTTGGCTTTCGGTTTGCTGGGGAAGGTAGCCGATTTCATTTGCCTTCAAACCGTCTCCGAAGACAATGCTCCCCTCACTCGCTTTCTTTAAGCCCAAAAGTCCCTTCAAAAGGGTGCTTTTTCCTGCGCCGTTTTCCCCAACAATACAAAGGTAGTCGCCTTTTTCTACGGAGAAATGAATATCGGACAATACCGTCTTTCCCTCGTAGGAAAATCCAACATTGTTTAGGGATATATAGGACATCTAGTTTAACGCCTCCTTTAAAGCTTCCACATTCGGCTTCATCAGATCCACATAGGTCTTTCCAGCCTTAAAATCGCTGTCTGTCACATTGTGCACGGAGTTAAGCAGCATCTTCTTTGCTCCTGTATCTCTACTGATGGCATTGACCATATCTTCATTTCCCATTTCGATATGGAAAACAACCGGAATCTTATCTTCCTTGACCTTATCCGTTAAGAAGGCAATGGTTGCAGCAGACGGCTGGGTATCGGTTGAGCATCCCGGAAAAGCGGCAAAAGTAGCTTAAGCCGTATTCCTTACAAAAAAATAAGCAAAGGGAAAACGATCCGCCACAATGATTTCTTTTCTCTTTCCGCTGTCCACTACTTCCTTTGAAAACTCTTGTCCAACTCCTCAAGTTCCTTAACATAAGACTCACTGTTTGCCTTGAAACTGTCTTTATGACTCTCATCAAGTCCGGAAAGAGTCTCTTCCAGCTTTTCTACAATGGTAATGGCATTTTTCGGGGAAGTCCAAACATGCTCGTCCATTTCGGCCCTTCCTCTTCATGCTCTTCTGCCTGATCCGCTTTTTCATGGTCATGGTCTGCTTCCTCATTTCCATGGTCTGCATCCGCATGCTCATGCTCTTCTTCCTGCATGCCTTCTACCGTCTCTTCTTCAATGAGATTTACGGCATCCATCATCTTAAACACATGGAAATTCTTTATTCTGCACGGATTCCAGAATTCCGTCTACCCATTCGTCGCTGTCTCCTCCGGTATAGATAAAAGGTCCGCATTCTGAATGGTGATAATGTCCTGCGGACTCGGTTCAAAGCTGTGCGTTTCCGCACCCGGCTTAACAAGCATGGTGACATCCGCATCTTCTTTGGTAATGGCACGGGCAAAATCATAGGAGGGAAAATTTGTGGTCACAATCTGTAACTTTTTTCCTTCTGTGGGCTTATCCATACTTTTTCTCGGTTTCCATACTCTTTTCCGCATCAGTTGTTACAGCGGCAGCTGTCGTCTCCATTTCTTTTACCGCTCTTGTTTCCACAGGCAAACAGTAACGCGGTGGAAAGCAAGATTCCTCCCGCTAAAATACATTTTTTTCAGTCTCATCTTGAGGGCTCCTTTCTTGGAAAATACTATAGTTTGTTCTGCTCCTTTTTCTTGGCACAGTCTCCACATAATCCGTAGAAGACCGTTTTCTTGGAATCCCAGTGAAAACCGTGGTGCGTAAGGAGGTGTTGCATCATCCCCTCAAGGTCATGGCAGTGCAAGTGAATAAGCTTCCCGCAGACATTGCACTTACAGTGAAAAACAGGGAATGGACTTCCTCCGCCTTTTCCCCTTCCCCGACATACTCAAAAGCAAGCCGGACTGTTCTGGTCAATGATGTATTTTGTTTACCCTCCTTTTTCACACAGTCGCTCCAACTGGCGATAAACCGTGGTTGTGCCGATTGGTTTTCCCTCCTCCCGAAAAATGAGAAACCAGATCCGATACGGTAAAATGCATACCGGGACAAGTGGAAAGGTAGGATAAAAGCTCCTCTTTATGTTGGGTCTTATAAATGGTTTTTTTCAGCCATACTTCCTCCGTCTCCGTCCTTCCTTTTCTAATCCTGTACTATAGTAAATATAGGAATATCTTCTCATTCTCTTATTTATAAAACGAAAACTGTTTTCATATTTTAACACTATGAGTCCCTTTGTCAATAAGCACAGTTCTTAAAAAAATATAAGAAAATTCATAAAATGGATTTGTAAAAAGCTGTAAAAAAATCAAAATATTTTTCTACGCAATATAGGTCTGAACTTGGGGCACGCTCTCGCTAGCTTCGCCTCATTCAGACCTATATTTGCAAAGAATCCCTTTTATTATTTTGATTTTTTTACAGCCCCTTTTGCTATGCCGGGCGTTCTCTGACAGGAAAAATCAAAGCTAGAACGAAAATCCGCCTTTTCCGCTATTCTTATTCATTCTGGCAAGAGGCAAAGCGGAAGCCAGACTGCTAAGTTTCTAGTCTGAATATACACCTTTCCTTCTCCTACAAAACGGTTTACGAGACCCTCTCCGGTGGTAAATCCAAAGGTACCGGAAGCCACGGAAATATGATAGTCCAGATTTCTATCCCACGCTACCACATGGTCATTATCAATCGTCATCGGGCAATCCGGATGCACTTCCAACTCTAAAAGATCTCCAAAGGCATTGACAAAAACATCGCCCTGCCCTTCCGTTTCCATCACGAAAAAGTCCGCCTGTGCCGCCAAAAAAGGCTTTCCCGATGTCCTGCATCTTCATGGAATATCCTACGGAATAATCTCCCGCCAAAAATGCTCCGGTATTTAAGCGATACTGCCTCTCTCCAATGGGCAAACACACAATTTTTCCGGGAATGGCGGGAGCCACACCGATTCTTCCACCGTTCATCACGCCTCTTGCCTCTGTAATAAACATACTTTCTCCGCTGGCAATACTTCTTCCTACGGCACTCAGTAGACCTCCAAGGCCGCCTCCGTTTGAGCCGGAATTCATTTTCCCCTGTAATTCCACACCGCACATGTAAGCCATGGAACCGCGTTCGATTTTTACTGCCTCCCTGCATTTAAGTAGATTTCCAAAATAGGACAATCATTGTCCCCTAAGATTTGATGCTGCATAATACCTCCTGTCTGTAAAAAAAAGTGACGCTTTCTACATGATTATCTTTATGAATCAAACTATCATTCAATACATTACTTTATTTCCTTATTCATTTTTGTCAATCACCTTCAAAAATTCTCTTTTCCTTCCAAATCCCCAATCGCTCACAGGGCTTTTCAGCATCCGAAGGCTTCGAAGAAAAACAAAAAAAGGCATAGCCTTCTTTCTTCCATTTTTTTCTATGTAGGGCATAAAGCTCCTCCTCATCTTTTTGCTAAATGCACTTCCCATAGAGCAAAGACTCTGGCTCCTGCAATCATTCCTTTCATGATTTCCACTAAGATTCTCTGTTTTTCTTCCAAATTTTTCCACCTGCTCTTGATAGGGAAATTTCTCTAGAAAGTTCCGGAAACAAGTCTTTATATCCTGTAATCAATTCTTTATTTCGAAGGAGAAAAATGAGGATATTCCGGCTGATAGACAAAAAGATTAGAAAGCACAGTCTGCCCTCTATTAAGGAACTGCCATCTCCTACCATCCAGACCTTCGGAACAGTTTTCATCATGCTCTCATAGGGACTTTACACAGCCGTAATACAGCTCTTTTTCGTCATTAAAAGCGGAGACCAAGTCTTTGGGAATAGGCTTATCTAAAGCCAAAAATAGTAGGCTTTCTCCGGAAAAAAGCTGAAAGGATAGATTTTCTACAGTAAAGTGATTTCCCTCAGACAGATACAGCTCTAAAGCAAAGAGAAGTTCTTCTTTTTCCGGCTCTTTAGTACTGATTGTGTTAATAATCAAAGCATTTTCTTCCTCGGACAAAAGATCCAGACTTTCACTGATAAAACTTTCCTCTTCTTGCTTTACGGAAAGCTCCCGGGGAAGTACCATGCAAACATCCGTTCCGGCATTTTCTAAGGACTGCAAATATAAACCGTATTCCCGTCCGTAGAGCAAATGGATTCTTTCCTGAATATTCAGGAGAGAAACTCCCATTCCGGCCTTACCCATATCCCTTTTTCCCACTACACCTCCTTGAAATCCTCTACGGATATTCCGAAGATCTTCATTTATCTGTCTTAGCTTCTCCTCCTCTATGCCGATGCCATCATCAGAGACTTGAATATAAACATGCTGATTACTACGGCTAATGGAAATCCCTACCTTACCTCCGGTTTCTCTTCCCTCTAAACCATGCACAATACTGTTTTTCCACGATAGGTTGCAATAAGATTCTTGGTACTTTTTAGCGATAACAAATCCTCTTGCACCTTCACTTCCAGTTCAATTTTTTTAGAAAAACGAAATCTTTGAATTTGAAAATATACTTCCGTATTGTCCAGTTCTTCTTTTAAAGAAACAAAGTTCTCCTCCTGGGAAATGGTATAGCGATAGAAATCGCTCAAAAGCTCTGCCATGTTTGCTACTGACTCCAAACCGTTTAAAAAGACTTTCCGAGCGAATATTTTCCAGAATATTATAGAGAAAATGAGGATTCATCTGGTTTTTGCAAGTTTTGTATATAGGCCAGTTTCTCCCCTTCTTCTATAATTTTATTGGCACTGAGGATCTCCGAAATATAATGGTATTCTTCATGACTTTCCTCTGTCAGATAAACCGGAGCTCCTGCAATTCCAGCACTTCGCTATAACCCTCCAGGACTCTTCGCAGTGTGGACTGATAAGTTTTTATAAGGTCTGAGAACGTCATAATAAAAAAATAAGCAAGTGTCAATATACAAAGACATAGAAGCCCCAGAAGAAGCAGTTTCATTCCCGTCTGAAAGAAGCTGCCTCCGGTTGCAAGCAGTAGATAAATAATAAAAAAATAGATAACAAAAATAAAGCCAGTGTTAGAGGCATACAAGCGAAGAAGGCGAGAGGATAAGGAACTCCTGCTGTTCTTTTCCGCTTCCCCTAAGCCTTTTCCCTGTTCCTTTTTATATTCTTGCTTTTTTTCACTTCCATTTTCATGTAATGAATTCCTATAGTCCTTGGGATTCATCCCCATTTTCTCAAAAAAACATTTGGAAAAATATTTTGCATCATAATAAAACAGTTGGGAGGCAATTTCCGTAATACTCAAATTGGTCTCTGCCAAAAGCAGCTTGGCTCTTTCCATCCTAAGTCCGGAAATATACTTATTGACGCCAAGCGACAGTTCCTTCTTAAACTGCGTACTTAAGTAAGAGGCGCTGACCTTACAATGCTCTGCCACTTCCTCCAAAACCGATATTCTCCTCAAAAGTGCCGGTCAATAAATTTTTTCGATAAAGAAACCAAATGAGAGCAAGGCATATCTTTCATCATGGTTTCCGGACTTGGCCCGGTCAATTCTTCCTTAATCTTCCGAACACTTTCCTGCAGTTCTTTTTTCTTAATCGGTTTTAAAAGATAGTCTGACACCCCTGCCTGTATTCCCTCCTTGGCATAGGAAAAGTCTGAATAAGCGGAAACAATAATAACCTTGGTGGGAAGTTTCTTTCTGGCAATTTCTTTGGCTATGTCCAGTCCTGAAAAACGGGCATCTTAATATCCGTAATCAAAAAGCTCCGGCAGTTCTTTCTCCACCCTTTTCCAAAAGCCTCTTTTCCCGTCTTCGCAAAAGGAAGACATTCCATGCCTTCCTCCTGAAAATTCCCCAAAAACTGAATCAACTCGCAAATCCGTTCTTCATCATCCGCTATCAAGACTCTCATTCCTGTTTCCTTAGCCTTCATCTTCTACGTCAAGCCTTTTCATACTATAAGTTTGCTCTTCTATATTACATTTATAGCCTTTTAATGCCTTATTGATGGTTTCTTGAATAAAAGGACTACAGCATTTTCCCAAAGGATTGTTAATTTCGCACTTTCCATTTTTCATTGCCCCTGTAAGTCTAATAATATCTTTAATATTCTTTTGCACCATCATCTAAAAACAGCGTTTATAATTTGTTGCTCTGTAACTTGGTTGCAATAGCATATATATTTGGGATTTGCATCCTTTTTAAACCATATAGGAACTTTTACATCTTCCTTATAAAAAACTCTTTCATTGTTTAAGTTATAATACACGACATCACAATCTTCATTCATACATAAATAGTAAGTTTCTTCATCTACAACCTTTCCCATAAGGTTTTCTGATACCATATGCTTTACAGTTATATTCTTAACCTTTTCTCCTATTTTTGTGACATTTGGGGCAATTTGCTTTTTTTCTTCCACTGTACCAGTGGTTTTTTTGTATTGAACCTCAGCAAGATTGATTTATCTTATTTTCTTGACTCACTTTATTTCCTCCTTTCTAAAAAATATTTTCTTCATTTTATTCCACCTCATTTCTATGAATTTCTATAACATCTTCAATTCTGCAATCCAATACCAGGCAAATCTTTTTCTAATGATTCTAAGTTCACATAAGAGTTTTTGCTCATTCTAGAAACTATGTTACTTGTTATGTTTGCAGCTCTTTTTAAGTCTTCTTTGTTCATTTCTCTTTCTACCAATAAGTGCCATAATGGTTTATAAGAAATTGCCATATTATTACCCCTTATCCGTTTTTATTGTTAAGATATATTATATCATAAATAGGCTGATAAGTCACTTTAGCCTATTTTATACTTGTGCTTGCGTTAGTATTTATTGAGATAGT